>Ga0156295_1181_pt1 | contig 13135 bp, 6 predicted proteins | sample RifCSPlowO2_12_FD_107943 | JGI IMG/M metagenome (GOLD analysis project Ga0156295, IMG submission 107943) | Nitrospinae bacterium RIFCSPLOWO2_12_FULL_45_22 | reverse complement strand
AGACCTATTCTTGATCCAGGTTTTTAGAGAACTGACAGCCCCTTACTACAACCCCCTCCTTAATATTAATCAGTACTTTTAGACAGGCTTAACAGGATGTAAGCGTTCAGCAAAGCTTATCGTAAGTGGTGACGGATAATACTGAAAGCTGACGGCTGATAGCTGAATGCTTACACTATTTTTTAATCTGAGGGATTAAAGAGAAATTTGTACCATTACCCCCTCATATTGTCAAGCTTATTTTCCGTCCGCATATAAGGGCATCAGTCCCGCTATTTAATCTGTCTCTACGTCCACTAACGGTTAACCTGTACGTCCAGGTTTATCCTGGCTTGACCTCAATCTGATCCTTTGCTATATTCCTCAGCATAATAGTTATTAATTTGCCACCGAGACACAAAGGCACAGAGAAGAAGACAGATGATCGAAAAGATTCATCCTGTGTGACTCTGTGGCTGGATAGTTACATTGTAACAGTTCACGGGGTTCAGTTCACAGGGCTCAGGGAATACTTTAAATTTTGAATGGTCATCAATATCTGGAGATTGCGCGAAAGATGTCTTTGAGGAAAAGATTGCCTGACAACCGATCCCTGACCCCCGTGAACTGTTACGTGACCATTTCGGTTAACTTATGACGCAAAGGGATAGAGAGTATAAGGGGCTGATCCTGGTATTTTTCTTTTTATCCGGGGCTTGTGGCCTGATTTATGAGGTGGTCTGGACCCGGCTCCTGACCCTGGTTATCGGTAACACGGTATTCTCCGTCACCACGGTCTTAACTGCCTTTATGGCTGGCTTAGCTATTGGCAGTTATGGCGCTGGCCGGCTCATGACCAGGTCTTTTCATCCCGTAAAGGTTTACGGGATTTTAGAAGGGGGAATCGGTCTCTATTGCCTATTAATACCCGGGTTACTGCAGCTCGTGATCCCTCTTTATCAGCTTATATATAATGAGTTGACTACCTCCTTCTATCTCTTCAGCCTGCTCCGCTTCTCCATCTGCAGCCTTATCCTGCTGATCCCCACTGCCCTTATGGGCGCTACTTTACCGGTCTTAAGCAAATATTTTGTTGACCAGTTTCCCCATCTGGGCTGGAGCATTGGCAAGATTTATTCCCTGAATACCTTTGGTGCGGCTTTAGGTTCTGCACTTAGTGGGTTTATCCTGCTCCCTTATTTAGGGATGAGGTCTACTATATATCTGGCGGCCTTTATTAATCTGGCTATTGCCACCGCAGTCATTCTGCTAGCCCGCCGCAGCCCCCCGGCCCTTGCACCTTCGCCTCTACTGCCACCTAAATCCTTACCCCGGGCTGGGGTTAAAGCCAAAACCAAGGCCCAACTGGTTGGCCCTAAACCCCTCCCTTATATCTTAGCTGAGATAGCGGTATGGTCTTTAGCTGCTTCAGGTTTTGCTTCTATGACCTACCAGGTGGCCTGGACCAGGGTATTATCTTTAGCTATTGGCTCTTCCCATTATGCCTTCACCCTTATATTGACCGCCTTTATTACTGGCTTAGCCCTGGGCAGCCTCTTCCTGGCCCGCTACCTGGATAAGCGGGCAGACCTGCTGGGTCTGTTTGGTCAGCTCCAGTTAGCTATTGGGTTCGCCGCCCTGTTGCTGATCCCCCTCTTCCAGCAATTGTCTATCTTCATAGTAAAAGTGCTGCAAAATTATGGTCAGAGTTTCTATCTCCTCCAGGGGATCGAATTTAGCTTTATATTCCTACTGATCCTAATACCTACCTTCCTCATAGGTATAACTTTCCCTTTAATAACCAAGATATATACCCAGAGCCTGGAAAAAGTCACCCCTTCCATAGGGAGGGTCTATGCTATCAATACCCTGGGGTCTATCCTGGGGGCCTTTTGTGGTGGCTTTATCCTGATACCATGGTTAGGACTCCAGAAGACTATTATCGCCGCCGCCCTAATGAATATCTTACCGGGGTTATTGATTATCCTGATAAACCCCGGTTACTATAGTTTGGGAAAGGCGGTAAGGTTAGGTTTTGGTCTGATCCTGACCCCCCTATTGCTCTGGTATACCCCCCAGTGGAACCGGTATATTCTAAATAGCGGCCCCTATATCTATTATCAGATATATCAACCTATCCCGGGCAATAATGCCATTGGGGTCAAAGATGTTATGGAATCTCAAGGGAATATCCTCTATCACAAAGAAGGCGTCAGTGCCACGGTCTCGGTATATGAGCGAGCTATTGACCGGGCCCTTACCCTCCAGATCAATGGCAAAGTAGATGCCTCCACCCGGCACCGGGATATGCCCACTCAGATTCTAACTGCCCACTTACCCTTGCTATTTCATCCCCACCCGGCACAGGTCCTGCTGATTGGCCTGGGTAGCGGTCTTACCCTGGGTTCTATCGAGCAGTACCCGGTTAAAGAGATTGATACCGTGGAGATATCGCCGGAAGTAGTAGAGGCGGCCAGGTTCTTTCAAAATTTTACCCATAATGCCTTAGCCGACCCCCGCCTCAACCTCATAATAGGTGATGGCCGCAATCACCTCCTGCTAAGGGAAAAAAGGTACGATGTAATCATCTCAGAACCCTCCAACCTCTGGATTGCAGGGATGGGGAGCCTTTTCTCCCGGGATTATTATACGTTAGTAAAGAAAAGGTTAAACGATAATGGCCTTATCTGCCAATGGGTGCAGGCATATAACCTCTCAGCCAGGAGCTTCCGCTCCCTCCTCAAGACCTTTAGCCAGGCCTTCCCCTACTCTTCCCTCTGGGAAATCTCTACTGGTGGTGATTATCTCCTCATAGGCAGCCAGCAGGCCCTAAAGATAGACCTCCCGCGGCTGGAGCATAGCCTGGCCCAGGCCAAAGTCCAGGCTGATCTGGCCCGGATTGGTAAAGCTAATATGTATAATATCTTAGGGATTTTTGTGATGGATGGCACAGAAGCGGCCTTATATGCCCATGATGCCCCTATCCATACTGACAATAATAATCTGATCGAATACCGCGCCTCGCAAGACCTGTATCGGCCCATCCAGACCGATAAGCTCCTGGAAGGGCTCGCACCGCACCGAAAGCCCATCCTGCCTCTAATACATAATTGGGGCGCAGATCGAGAGGGACGAGAAAAGGCCCTCAGGGGGGTCTATCAGGCCAGGTTATACATTGCCAATGGAATTCGGGCCATGCTGGCTGGCCAGGGGAATCTTGCCTTACAAGAACTAAAAAAGGGCCTCAGCCTTAATCCTATGGATGCCGAAGCAGGTTATGCCTTAACTGACCTGGCCCTTAGCTGGGGTGAGGAGCATCTAGCTAAGGGGATGCCCGATGAGGCTATCGCCTTATACAAATCTATCCTGGAGCTACAGCCTGATCTGGCTGAAGTATACTATTTGTTGGCAGATGCCTTTTTTGCTAAAGGCTGGAGACAGGAAGCCGCTCAGGCATACCAGCAGGCCCTCCGCCTGAACCCTAACCTGGCCCCTACGAAATAAGATTGTTAGTCGCCTGACATTGTCAAGCTAATCAGTTTGCTATAAATGTGACGTAAGCGTTCAGCTATTAGCCGTCAGCTTTCAGCAAAACCAATATGACACAAGAGAACAGTCTATAATTCCCAAGCTAAGGTTTTGTATATAAGCTGTTGTTTTTATTTGCCTTGCTGACCACTGATTGCTGACGGCTGAACGCTTACAATGTGACAAAGTCAAGCTATTTGCAATTCCTTATTTGCCTGGAGAGGTCTGTAATCGGCTATGAGCGAAAATAATTTTTAATTTTTTTTTGTTGACATTTCTTTTATTCTGGTCTACAGTAAGCCGTAAAATTTGTCATTGAGGGGACCTGAGATAAAGATGTCCAGCAAAAAGTTAATCCTTATAGCTCTATTTGTTTTGCTGGTGCCAGCCCTTTCCTACTGGTTGCTGAGGTACTCCCTGGCCGGGGATACATCTGCTACCAGCGATATGGTCTATATAGCCGGTGGAAAATTTATCATGGGTACCGATAATGAAGAGTTCCGTATCTTAAGAAATCCCTATGGCTATGCTACTAAATTCCAAGAACCGAGAAAAAAGCGGGTGGTATACTTGAAGGGGTTTTACCTGGATAAATATGAGGTGACTAATAGGCAATACAAGAAATTTGTAGATGAGACCAGGTACCGGCTACCGGATCATTGGCAGCATACCGGCGCTTATCCTGAGGGCGAAGACGATTATCCGGTAACGTTTGTTGCCTGGTGGGATGCTAAGACCTATTGTAATTGGGCGGGGAAACGATTACCAGGCGAAGAGGAGTGGGAAAAGGCCGCCCGGGGGGCTGATGCCCGGGAATTCCCCTGGGGTAAAGAATTTGATAAGACTAAGACCAATACCTGGGAAGCCGGCGCAAAAAGCATCCATGCAGTAGGGAAATACGAGGCGGGCAAGAGCCCTTATGGTGTGTATGACCTGGCGGGCAATGTCATGGAATGGACCAGTATGGAATACCGCCAATACCAGCATTCTCCCAGAGAAAAAGGCAGTGATGGCCAGGATTTGTGGTATACGATGCTCATTGTTCGGGGTGGGGCCTGGAGCAGTGATGCTAAAGATGCGCAAACATTTAGCCGGGTCCTGGCCGAACCCGGCACCAAAAGCAATGGTATCGGCTTCCGCTGCGCTAAAGATTGAGGACTAGACAAATGAGGAGGCTTAAGGTTTTAGAGGAGGTGTAGGTGGCTTTATGCCGTTTATTATTAACCCATTATTATAGGAGGGAGGGAAGATGTTAAAATATTCAAAGTGTAGTGTCCTTTTCGTAGCCCTATTTATTGGCATTACTTTTTTGTTGGTGCCGTTAGGTGCGCAAGACAAAAAGGAGCGGATCAAAGGGGAAGAACTAGGTACTTTCCTGGTACGGATTATCGAGCAGGCTGGGATTTATCCCCAAGAAGCCAAGGTAAAGGCCGGTACTACCGTGATCTGGGTAAACACTACGGGTGATTATGTAGAAATCTTCTTTAGCGGTAAGCAGGTAGAGGTAGCCTGCAAATCCCCAGTACATTTCATTGCCAACCCTTCAGAAGGGGGGTTCTATTCTGACCGGATACCACCGGGTGCCGTGGCCAGTCTCTGCTTTGTCGAGAAAGGTGCCTTTGAGTACACGGTCGTACCCGCCAAGTTAGTCTATCGGCCCCAGGCGCCCATCGGCAAAGAGACCAAAGGTACTATCACAGTAGAATAATATCTAGTAAGGGTTCAGTTGTAAGCTATCAGCGCTCAGCAAGATTTTTCCTAAGGCGTTAGGAGTAAGGGATGAGATGCTGAGGGGAAAAAGAATTTTACTTGCCAATGGGTTAAGCTGAGAGCTGACGGCTGATTGCTGAATGCTATTAAATATGATGAACTGGTATAAGAAAGGCAGGGGGAGGTGATGATTTATGGGTTGAGAATATTTTGATTCCAGATAGTTTATATTGCGCCAAACGAACACTGCTCGATCAAGCGAAAATCCTGATGCTGAGGTAACGATGGTAGCAGGAGAGAGAGCTAGCCGTACAAAGCTAATTAGTTCAATCTAAGGTGGAAAATGGTAACGAAAGGAGGGTTTCTTATGAAAGCGAAGATGAGTGTTCTGAGTTTGTGCTTGCTCCTATGCATGTTCTTCCTGGGTACGGCGCAGGCACAGGAGGAGGGCAAATGGTTTGACCTGAGTAATTTCGATCCCTTTGGCCATGCCCTGGACAATGTCGAAGAGTGTGTCCCGGGCCTCTACCTGAAGGGGATTATCTGGAATGATACGGGGTTGTTCCTGAATGGCAGAGGACGAGAAGGTGGAGGTAAGGCTATGCGGGGCAATCCCAACCCACCTGCGGCGGGTCGCTATAACTCTAACCCAGGACTGCCCGCCGGTGCTCTCCGGAAGCGGAACTATAACCTGGAGAAGATCGAGTGGTTCACGGAGCTGGAGGCCCGCTATGTCCCACCGGCTATACCGAACCTTGAGTTTATCAGCATCTGGGATTTCCGCTACAATGCCCTGTATGACTGGGACCATAGCTTCAAGCACAGCTTCGGTGCTACTACCAGTGCTGCCCGCCGTAACCTCTACCCAGCCGTAAAAGAAGCCGATGAGTATTATAACGATACCAAGCGCATCTGGCGGGAGTTCTATATCAAATGGACCCCACCGGGCTGGATCATCCAATTAGGCAAGCAGCAGCATATCTGGGCAAAGGTAGACACCAAGGTTCATGATGACCTCTTCCCAGTGGACTTAAGGTATGGCACTGCTGCCAATCCCCGCCTTACCCAGACTGACTATGAGTATGTCAATATCCCTACCTGGATGCTCTCGGCCACCAAACAGTTAGGGTCACACGTTTATTTTCAGTTGATCTGGAACTTTGACTACGAAAGGAACTACACCTATCCTGCGGGCTATGTCTGGCCTTCGGGGAGCCCCTCAGATATCGGTATCAACCCGGCGGCCCTGACTACCCGGATGCGGGCCGATATGCCCACCTGGAATGTCAAAGACCATGAGTGGATCACCCGGCTTGGGTTTAATGTCGGCCGCTGGAACGGGCACCTGCTCTATGCCTATGTCTGGGATAAGTCTCTTACTGGTTTCCGCCGGGCCTCCCGCATAGTAGGGGGTGCGCCGCGCTACTTTGTCGAGCCCAAGCCGACCCGGGTGCATTATACCGGTATTGCCCTGGATACCAACTTCTGGTTCCTGAAGCGCAACTGGGCCATGTTCTTCGAGAATTATTTTCTGCTTAACAAATATCTCCCGAATCTAAATGAGAGTGTTATAGCCCTGGGGTTGACTAACCCCTTGCTGAATAAGTATGATGGCTATAGTAAGCGGACCCTGTATAAACATATCTGGGGTGTAGAGAGCTATTTCATGCAGGATTTTAGCTTCCTGCTCTACTGGGCATTTACCTATGTCTTTGGTCGGGATGGAGGGATACCGGCACCGCAGCCTGCCAGCCCCGCAAATAATATCAGCGCCATTTACCTCCCGGCACTAACCTGGCGCGCTCCCTTTACCGAAGACCGCTGGTCTATCAGTTGGATCAATATGATCACCCCCCTTAACCGCATGACCTCGCAAAATACATTCGGGACCAGCTATACCTTCTCTAACTACCTCACGGCCTCGGTGCTCTTTCACTATTTCTATGGCCACCCGAACGACTTACTCTGGGGGCCATTGAACGATCGGAATTATGTCGAATTCAAGGTCAAGTACGAGTTTTAAGCTGGAGCGGGGGGCCATCCCCCCGTCAGTAATGAGGAGAAAGGGGGTGAGAGGATAGGTTTGTTAATAAAAAGATACTAAAAGTTTACGGCTTAACTGCAGCAGAATCGTAGATAAGGAGGAGGATAGCTCATGCAGAAGAGAAAGATGATGTTCCTAATGGTTTTATTGCTGAGCCTGGGGTTCTGGTGGTTTAATCCAGTTGTAGTGTCAGCGCAGGCGCCGGCAGACAAGTATGCCCCTGCACCATCAACCATCAAGGGCTGGACACCTTATGCTGAGCCGGTAAAGGACTGGACTGCCCCGGATAAGCGCCATCCACAGTACCCCTGGGTACTTAAAGACCCCTTTCCCTGGAAGCCCTCCTGGCCCACCAAGGATGTCCCGTATACCGGTGAGGAGTTGCTCTGGCTTAGGGAATGCGCCTTCTGGGGGGCCGAGGGAGGTAAGACCGCGGATTATTGTGGGTATTCCGTCATGCGGAACCGCCGGGGCTTGGTCGTCAGCAAAAACTTCTATATCATGCGCACCCATTACTGGGAGAAGTTTGATGAGATCATCCACTACAAGATGGGGGTCAATGGCCTCTACCAAAAAGTCTTCACTATCCTGGATAACCCGCCCGAGCTGCGGGGCTTTGCGCAACTGGTAGTCAAATACAACAATGCCCCGGGCAAGTGGAAAGACCCGGACCGCTATGCCTGGGTACCGGCTTTGCGGCGGGTGAGGCGCTCGGCCGGTGGTGACCGGCAGGACGACTCCCTGGGTTATCCCTTGAGCAATGACGATAATGGCGAGCGGCAATACTGGGAATATACCTATGAGATCATTGGTGAAGACATCCTTTATGAGGTTAATGGGGCAAGAGGTCAGGCCATCCTGGGAGACCCCAAGGTTATTGTGGACAACCCGATCTATCCTGGAGCCGGGGTCTGGGGAGATGGTCAGAACCCCTACCGGGAGGATGGGGGCTTAGAGTGCTGGGTAGTTAAGCTCACGCCTAAAGACCCGAAATATTATCTAGGGTATATCCTCGACTGGATAGAGAAGCGTACCAAGCTGCCACTGCATGAGGAGCAGTATGACCATGAAGGCAACTATATCCGGATGGGGATAGGCGAACAAAGCTGGAAGGCCTATCCCAATTCCTATAAAGGTAGAGTGGCCTGGGGCAGGACCACTATCTTATTGGGTGATTGGCAGAGAGATTTTTGGGGGATGGCCTGGTATGGTGGCTTCAAATATGGCCAGCCCATCCCTGATACCAAGTATACTATACCCGAGCTGCAAAAGGAGTATTTCTGGCGCCCGGTACCGGGCTATCGGCCAGTAACCAAGATTGATCATTTCCCCCCCTACCCCTATTTCTATTTAGAGAAGAAGTGTAAAGACCGGGTTGGGGTAGAACGGCTCGACCCGGAGCTGATCAAGAAGGCCAGGGCCAGCCAGGATATGTGGAAGGCCCGTGGTGGTTATGATCCCTGGGGCTGGGCCAATGGTACCAAGTTCCAGGAGCTGAAGTAGCGGCATTGTATGTAGGCACGGATTAATCCGTGCCTACATTTTTTTGTAAAAATTTTAGCCCCAAAAAAAAGTCTTGACAAAAAGGCGCTATTAGTTTAAAGTGCCTTTCACATTTGAGGAGTAGTAATTTGCCTTTGTTTCCTACCTACTGAAGGTAAGCAGGTATTTTCCATACTGTTCAAGGCAGGTAAGGGGGGTGATGGGTTATGTGGGTCGGCTGAAGATAGCTTAAGGCGTCCAGAATAATGTGACCGAGTTGGTCTTAGCTGGAACGACCGTTAAAGTGTCCATTTCTTTTGTACTTAATTCCATAATGCTTGTGAGAGTAGGATCGTCACCTGGCTCAGATGATCCATAAAAGTTGCCGCTAAAGTCCCTGCTATCTGCTCATACCTCCGGCTGTTCCTCGAAATATCATCGCACTTACCTAATAACTGGGTCCTATCACCTTATCCCAAATTCGGTCAAGGATTATCAGTTTAATGTAACCGTTCACCGGGATAACCTTTTATCTGCCGTTAAGGCACAAAGGCCCAGGAGGGCGGAAAATGCAAAGCTAAAAGTGCAAAGCTGAGGAATAATTTACCGTAGTTTTACACTTTGCACTTCTTCGTGGCTGAACGGTTACCGTTTAATTTGGGGTAACAGTTCCCGGGGGTTCAGTTAACAGAATTCAGGAAAATCTTTTAAATTTTGTGTAGTTATCGCTAGTTGTAGATAGCGCTAAGGGTTAATAGAGTGAGTAGTGAACAGTAAAGCCGTGAGCCGTTAACGACCCTAATTTCGAAATTCGAGATTATCTGCTTACTCCTCACTGCTCACTAAAGAGAAAGGAGGGTGTTATGAAAAGGCATATGTTCTCAGTAATAGTCTGTCTCCTGGCCCTGGGGTTCCTGAGTACGCTGGCCCAGGCCCAGGAGGAGGGTAAGTGGTTTGACCTGAGTAATTTTGATCCCTTTGGTCATGCCCTGAATAATGTGGAAGAAGCGGTCCCGGGCCTGTGGCTGAAGGGGGTTCTCTGGAATGACACCGGCTTGTTCCTGAATGGCAGAGGGAGAGAAGGTGGAGGTAAGACTATGCGGGGCAATCCCAACCCGCCTGCCGCCGGCCGCTATAACTCTAACCCAGGACTGCCCGCGGGTGCTCTCCGGAAGCGGAACTATAACCTGGAGAAGATCGAGTGGTTCACGGAGTTGGAGGCCCGCTATGTCCCACCGGCTATACCGAGCCTGGAGTTTGTCAGCATCTGGGACTTCCGCTACAATGCCCTGTATGATTGGGACCATAGCTTCAAGCACAGCTTTGGTGGTACTCGCAGTGCTGCCCGCCGTAACCTTTACCCGGCAGTCAAGGAGGCCGATGAGTATTATAACGATACCAAGCGCATCTGGCGTGAGCTTTATCTCAAATGGACCCCGCCGGGCTGGATCATCCAACTCGGTAAGCAGCAGCATATCTGGGCCAAGGTAGATACCAAGGTGCATGATTCTGTCTTCCCGGTAGACCTCAGGTATGGCACTGCCGCCAACCCCCGCCTTACCCAGACCGACTTTGAGTATGTCAATCTCCCTACCTGGATGCTCTCGGTCATCAGGCAATTCACCCCTAACCTCTATTTTCAGTTGATCTGGAACTTTGACTATGAGCGGAACTATTATTATCCTGCGGGCTATGTCTGGCCCCAAGGAAGCCCCTCAGACATTGGTATTAACCCGGCGGCCCTGACTACCCGGATGCGGGCCGATATGCCTACCTGGAATGTCAAAGACCATGAGTGGATCACCCGGCTGGGGTTCAATTATGGCGGCTGGAACGGACACCTCTTCTATGCCTATTACTGGGACAAGTCCATGACCGGTTTCCGCCGGGCCTTCCGCATAGTAGGAGGGGCACCCCGGTACTTTGTCGAGCCCAAGCCTACCCGGCTGCATACTATGGGCCTAGCCCTGGATAAAAGTTTCTGGTTCCTAAACCGAAACTGGGGCATGTTCTTTGAGAATGCCCTGGACCTGAATAAGTATCTCCCGAACCTGAATGAGAGTGTTATCGCCCTGGGGTTGACTAACCCCTTGCTGAATAAGTATGATGGCTATAGTAAGCGGAGCCTGTATAGACAGATTTGGGGGGTAGAGAGCTATTTCCGGCAGGATTTTAGCTTCATGCTCTACTGGTCATTTACCTATCTCTTTGGCCGGGATGGTGGGATACCGGTGCCGCAGCCTGCCAGCCCCGCAAATAATATCAGTGCCATTTACCTCCCAGCACTAACCTGGCGCGCTCCCTTTACAGAAGACCGCTGGTCTATCACCTGGATCAATATGATCACCCCCTTTAACCGCATGACCTCGCAAAATACATTCGGGACCAGCTATACCTTCTCTAACTACCTCACGGCCTCTGTGCTCTTTCACTACTTCTATGGCCACCCAAACGATTTAGCCTGGGGGCCATTGAACGACCGGAACTATGTCGAGTTCAAGGTCAAGTACGAGTTTTGAGCCAGGGCGGGGGTACAAGCCCCCGGCCTGCACACGAATTCTATTCGTGCTATTTATAATGCACGGATAAATCCGTGCCTACAAAGTGAGGAGAAAGGGGGTGAGATGACAGAGTTGTTACTAATGGGTAATTACTCAATAAGTTGTAGAAGATGCCATTGAACCGCAGAGACGCTGAGGCGCAGAGTCTTCTTACGGATCGTAAGGAGTAAGGTGTGAGGGTGAGGGGGCATCTCCTTATGCCTAACGCTCTCACGCCTTACGGGTCTTCTCTGTGTCTCTGCGGTGATATTAATTCCGCACAAGATATTGGGCAATTACACTAATGGATATTATGGCCCACTGATTAAGCGCAGTAGAATCGGAGAAAGGAGGAGATAGCTCATGCAAAAGAGAAAGATGATGTTTCTAATGGTTGCCTTGCTTGCCCTGGGGTTCTGGTGGCTCCAGCCAGGTACGGTATTAGCGCAACAGCCGGCAGACAAATATGCCCCAGCACCAGTCACCATTAAAGGCTGGACCCCTTATGCTGAGCCAGTAAAGGACTTGACTGCCCCGGATAAACGCCACCCGCAGTACCCCTGGGTGCTTAAAGACCCCTTCCCCTGGAAGCCCTCCTGGCCCCGCAAGGATGTCCCCTATACCGGTGAGGAGCTGCTCTGGTTCAGGGAATGCGCCTTCTGGGGGGCCGAGGGGGGTAAGACCCAGGATTATTTTGGTTATCTGCCTACTATAAACAAACGGGGTTTGGTGATTAGCAAGAACTTTTATATCATGCGGACCCATTCCTGGGAGAGGTTTGATGAGGTGATCCACTATAGGCAGGGGATCAGTAGTATCTACCAGAAGGCCTTCACTATCCTGGATAACCCACCCGAGATCCGGGGGCTTGCCCAACTGGTAGTCAAGTATGATAATGCCCCGGGTAAATGGAAGGACCCGGACCGCTACTCCTGGGTGCCGGCCCTGAGGCGAGTGAGGCGCTCGGCCGGAGGTGACCGCCAGGACGATACCCTCGGTTTTCCCGCAAGCAATGATGACAATGGCGAGCGGCAATTCTGGGAGTATACCTATGAGATTATCGCTGAGGATGTCCTCTATGAGGTTAATGGGATAAAGGGTCATGACATCCTGGGGGACCCCAAGGTCATTGTAGACAACCCGGTCTATCCGGGCCAGGGGGTCTGGGGTGATAGTCAGAACCCCTACCGGGAGGATGGGGGCATAGAGTGCTGGGTGGTCAAGGCTATACCTAAAGATCCAAATTACTATCTTGGGTATATCCTCTACTGGATAGAGAAACATACCAAGCTCCAACTGCATGAGGAGCAGTATGACCATGAAGGTAACTATGTCCGGATTGGACTTGGCGAACAAACCTGGAAGCCCTATCCTAATAGCTATAATGGTAGAACAGCCTGGGGGAGAACCACTATTGCCATAGGCGATTGGCAGCGAGATTATAGAGGCTATGGTTGGTATGGGGGTTTCAAGTTTGGACAGCCGATCCCCGATACTAAGTATACCATGACCGAGCTGAGTAAGGAGTATTTCTGGCGATCTGCACCGGGCTATCGAGCAGTAACCAAGGCCGAACAATTCCCGCCCTACGTTCCCCTATATGAAGAAAAAACGCATAAGGATCGGGCTGGGGTAGCGCGGCTTGACCCGGAGATGAAGGCCAAGGTCACGCGGTACCAGGATATGTGGAAGGCCCGGGGTGGGTTTGATGCCTGGGGCTGGGCCAATGGCACCAAGTTCCAGGAGCTGAAATAAGGTATGGTAGCGGGGGCTCGTCCCCCGCTACCCTCAATTTCGCTCTGCGCGCAATAACAAGGTCAGCCTCATTTGTAGGCATCAATTCTATTCGTGC
>Ga0156295_1292_pt2 | contig 13226 bp, 11 predicted proteins | sample RifCSPlowO2_12_FD_107943 | JGI IMG/M metagenome (GOLD analysis project Ga0156295, IMG submission 107943) | Nitrospinae bacterium RIFCSPLOWO2_12_FULL_45_22 | reverse complement strand
AAAGAATGGCTTAGGGCTATGAGGTTATATCCACCCTCCAAGACCGAAACAATTTTACCCTGACATTTTTGTAAGGCAATTTCTAACACTATCCTAGTCATCTCCTCGTAACCATCTTCAGTAACCATCATCCCAGATAAAGGGTCGTCTCGGTGGGCATCAAATCCGGCAGAGATCAGAATAAATTGAGGAGAAAAGGTCATTGCGGCCGGCCATAAGAAATCATGGAAGGCCTCGATATATTCTTTATCCCCGCATCCAGCGGGTAAAGGTATATTTAGAGTATGGCCTTTGCCAACCCCTATCCCCTTTTCCAGGTGGGAGCCGGTACCAGGGTAGTGGGGATATTGGTGGACACTAAAGTAAAAAACAGCAGGATCCGCCCAAAAGGTGCTTTGAGTCCCATTGCCATGATGGCTATCCCAATCTATTATCAATACCCGCTCGATAGCATATTTTTCTCGTAAATAGCATGCCCCAATAGATACATTATTAAAGATACAAAATCCCATCGCCCGGTCTCGCTCGGCATGATGGCCTGGTGGTCTTATAGCACAGAAGGCCCGCGATACTAACCCATTCATAATCCTATCTATGGCGGTTAAGACGCCTCCCGCCGATAATAGAGCGACTTCATAAGAGGCCGGGCCTATACCGGTATCAGGTGAATCCAATAAAGTTAATCCCTGCTTACAGCTTTGTTCCACCCGCTGGATATATTCGAGAGAATGTACTTTCTGCACCCAGTTTAATGGTGCCGGGGCAGGCTCAATGAACTCTAATAGCTGACGAAATCCAACGGCATCCAGATGATTAATAATAGCCTTTAGCCGCGTAGGATTTTCTGGGTGCCTCGGCCCGGTATCATGCCTTAAATAGGCAGGATCATAGACAAACCCTATCTTTCCCATCTCTACTTCTTCGCCCTGGGATTACTTTCCTTCCTTGACTAGCAGTTTTTTTACCTTATCATATAAACAGTTTAAATTGCAACTGTTTTACCCGGATGAACATAGAAAATACTAAATCTTAAGTAACCGTTCAGCCACCAAGACACTAAGTCACCAAGGCATGAAGGGGGTCGAGCAAGCTCGACCACTACAAACTTTTTTGTAGGCTGTAGTGGCAGAGCTTGCTCTGCATAGGACATGCAGCGTATGTCATACACCGGATAAATGATCGTATCTCTTGGTGCCTTCGTGTCTTTGTGGCTGATAAGGCTTAGCCGGGTGAACGGTTACATTTAATTTACGGAAAGGCGAAAAGTGAAAGCTATGATCTTGGCTGCCGGTCGGGGTCAAAGACTAGACCCCTTAACAACTATCTTACCTAAACCCCTCTTCCCGGTGCTGAACAAACCAGTTTTAGCCTGGATTCTCGAATATCTAGCTAAGTTCTCCGTTAAGGAGATAATAATAAATTTATATCACCTGGCCCCCCAGATCCATGAGGCTATGAAAGACGGCTCTCTTTGGGGCATAAAACTTTTTTATTCTTATGAAACCCAAATATTAGGTACTGCCGGAGGCGTAAAGAAGGTAGAGGAATTCCTGAAAGGAGGTACCTTTATCCTTTATAACGGCGACACCTTAGTAGACCTGGATCTAACAGAAGCATTGGCCTTTCATCGTGCTAAAGGGGCCTTAGCTACTTTAGTAGTGAGAGAGGATAAAGAAGCCCCACAATATGGCCTTATCAGAATAGGATCTGATGGGAGGGTAATCCAATTTTTAGACCACTCTGCCCCTATAATCCCTGAAAGGACTTATGAGACGATGTTTACAGGCATTCATATCCTGGAACCAGATATATTACTGGAGATCCCGGCTAATCAATATTGTGGATTCTCTGAGGAAGTATATCCAAATCTAATAAGAAAAGGGTATCCGGTCTATGGCTACCTCTTTAATGGCTACTGGATTGATATTGGGACCCCAGAGAAATATTTTAAAGCTAACAAAGATTTCTTAGGGAAGACAAAAGAGGCTATTACCGCCATACCAAACGGATTAGGAAAAGAGATAAAAATCTTTTCACCAGTGATCTTAGGAGATAATACTACCTTGCAGGACAGTTGTTCCCTCGGCCCTTACTCTATCATTGGAGATAATTGTTCAATAGGCAAGCGGAGTAAAGTACAAGGTTGTATTTTATGGTCTAATGTAACGCTAGCTCATGATGTTAGGGTAAAGAATGCTATCATAGCCCCAGGGGTCTATCTACCTCCTGGAACTATGATAGAAGACCGGATAGTAATAAAGGTACCGGAGGAGCAGGGGTTTTTATCTCAACCTTTGTCCTCTAGCCCTTTGCTTAGCTGAGCCAGGGCAATCTGTAGGGCCTTCCGCAAATCCTTTTCTTCTAAAGAAAAGGCTCCTTTTTCACCAGCTAGAATTTTCTGGATAAAATGCTCGGCAAAGAGGAGGTCTTCCCGGCTAGGCTCCTCCATTCCATATTCTCCAGGTCGTTCTCTTACCCCCAATACCCCCGCCTTTAGTTTAGGCTTGACCCTCTTCCCTCGGTGTTTATACAGGATATTGATAATCTCGATTAATAAAGGGACATCATCCCTATGAACCTTCTGTAGTGCCTTGGTGATCAACCTTCTTTGTCTTAACTCCTCTATCTGGATCAGATTTTCTTGTTTTATTGCTATTCCAGTAAGGCCGGCCTCTTCTTGGAAAAAATAACCTATGGGTATAGAGAAGGTCTCGCTTATCCTCATAAGGATTTTAATAGAGGGGAGCTGCTCGCCCCGCTCTATCTTGCCAATATAAGATTGGTCAATCTTTCCCTTGATCTTACCAGCTAATGCTTTTTGGGTTAATCCCTTTTGCTGCCTAAGTTCCCTCAGCCTCTTCCCTATTTGGTATCCCAAATTAGCTCCCCTATCTGGCATAGGGCAAACGTATACCCCTCTTCTTTACTTTTGTCAAGCTTAAACGTAACTTTTGTACATTGTTTTTGCTACAAAGAAATTATAAAAATTGACCCAAAATAGGGTAACACTTTTCCCCTGGGAAAATCAACCTAAAAAGAGGGGGGAAGTGTTATGGCAGGGAAGGAGAAAAGGCAAAGGAGTAAGGAAGGTCCACCAATGGCACCCAGAGGGTACCCGTCAGGCTTCGGTCCATGGGGTAAAAAGTGTTACCCTAAAAATGTGACAAAGTCAAGGTACTACATGAGATATTTTTGCTAACAATAATAATTTCAAATAGTTAGCAGGACACAAATAGAGAATTACCGAAAGTCAGGTTTAACAGGCTCGATTTACTCCCTCAGTATGACCTTCATCCCGTTTTTTGGGGAGTTGGATTATCTATAACATCAGAATTTACAACTCTTATGGAAATTAATACTGGCAGAAGCTTCCCTGCTGCTTGGCCATCTTTAAGGCCACTTTAAAACATTTTAGTGAAATGGGAAATAGGATTATAGAAAATAGTAAAAGGACAGCTAACTCGGGCCATAACTCCTTCATTGTGCCTTCTGCCAAAAGTACCTCTCTCAGTGCCCTTAGAGAATAAGTAAGGGGTATAAAAAGTGAAAGCTTCTTGAACCATAAAGGCAGAATCCCTAGGGGGAAAAATGCCCCGGCCAGGAACTTGGATGCCCCATGGAAGAGGAAACTGATAGGATCGCCCCTTTTAAAGGCCAGTATGAAACTTGCTGAGATGATTCCCAGTGAAATAAAAGGGATCATGGACAGTGTTAGTATAGTTATGATAGCCGGTAGATTGGTCATTTTTAAATCCATATGGAAAAAGAATATTCCCACCAAAAAATAACATGCCACCCTGAGCGTGGTAAAGAGGAGATTCCAGACTGAGCCCGCCACCAGTATGGTAGAAACCCTGGTGGGAGTCATAATTAATGCCTCCATAGTACCCAGCCCCTGCTCATTGCCGATCACCCCGCCAAAATTTCCTAAGGCAGAGCCCAGATAGCTTGAGAAGGCAACCCCAATAATAACAAAAGAGAAATAGTCGCCACCATATTGATCAAGCAAAGGGACGTGACTATTCTTAAATAGCTCTCCGATAAAGAAGAAGGTAAGTATGGTTCCTATGATGCCGGCTGCATCCCAGAAAAAGGCAAATTTATAGCTGGAAGTGGTTAGAAAGTCCCTTTTCAAAAAGAGCCAGACCTTCTCAAATAGCAATTCTGGCCCCCCTCTTTGCTGTAACCCGATTAAAGAGATCGAGCAGTGAGTCTCCATTGACCTTTAGCTCGTTTAGAGAACCGCATGCCTTAATCAGTCCTTTGTCCATAATGGCTATTCTATCTGCTAACTCTTCCGCTTCCTGAATCATATGAGTAGAAAAAAATACGGTCTTTTTTCCCTTTTCAACCAATACCTCCTTGATAAACTTCTTAAGCCTTGATGCCACACCTGGATCGAGGCTTTTGGTAGGTTCATCCATAAAAATAATTTCTGAATTTGAAAGAAGGCACCTTGCCAGGGCAAGTTTTTGCTTATTACCAGTGGAATATTCGTGGAATCTCTTATCGGGGTCCTCTATCTCCAGCAGTTCCATGATAGCCTCGGCTTTCTTTCGCACCTCGCGTAAACTCAAGTTATGTAGCACGCCAAAAAATTCTAAGTTTTCCCTTCCAGTCAATCTCCAGTAAAAACTCCTTTCTTCCCCAATAACCAATCCGATAAGGGATTTAATCTTATCTTCATCTTTTATTACATCGTAACCATTTATCAGGGCAGTCCCGCTGGTTGGAGTAATAAGAGAGCAGAGAATCTTTATCAGGGTGGTCTTGCCGGCACCATTGGGCCCCAAAACGGCAAATATCTCACCTTTTCTTATCTGTAGATTCAGTTGATATAGGGCGGTTATGGCTTTAACCGGGGGAGACTTAAGACTGAACATATTCCTCGCGGGTCTGAATATCTTAGTCAGATTTAGAGTTTCAACGGCATACATCGTTGGTATATTATAGTGAGTGACAAAATAGGGTCGTCATTGCAAGAAGTGTGATCCTTTCTTTATTAAGATGTTACTTGTGCAGGCATTTTTTTCCGGCTTTTTATATATTGAAGCACTGCTGACCAACGCCTGGAGTTGTTTTCGTTATTATCCCCCGCTCCATAGGCATATTCGTAATCGTATCTCAAATCCTTAAAATCAGGGCTTATCTCAGGCCTAAGGCCGTTTAATACTACTCCCAAGACCTTGGCATTTACCTGCTCTAACTGTACCTTAGCCCGTTTGAGGGCTCCCCGGGCAATCTTCCCTACCAGATAAACCATAACAACCCCATCTATCTTCGAGCCCAGTACGGCGGCATCAGCCGAAGACAGGATCGGAGAGGAGTCCAATAGAACCAGGTCGTATTCTCTGGATACCTGGGAAATGAATTCCGCCATCCTGGACGAGCTGAGCAGCTCAGAGGGGTTAGGGGGGATATGGCCGGAGGTTATTATGCTAAGGTTATCCAGGCCGGGAGTAAACAACACTTCCTCCATACCCATTTTCCCCATTATGAGGTCAGCCGTGTTCCTGACTACCTCGCGCCATTCATAATTACCCAAAAGGATATCGGTCAGGCCAGGGAACCTTTCCAGGCCCAGTATCCGGCTGATACTGGGCTTTCTTAGGTCAGACTCTATCAATAAGGTCTTTTTACCCGCCTGGGAAGCCGCAATAGCGAGATTAGACACAATGGTTGTCTTACCCTCTAGTGGGGAAGAGCTGGTAAACGATATTATCTTGACGCTCCGTTCAAAGTTGATAAATTGGATATTGGTCCTGAGGGTCCGGTAGCTTTCTGCTAACATGGAATGGGGGATAAAATGGGTCGCTAGCCGCATCCATCGTCTGGAGGTCTCCTCGTCCTCGGCCTGGCGATATCTTGTCCGGATCATTTCCCTCATTTCATCTAAGTCTACATGAGGTATTACACCCACTACCGGAACCCCCAACAAACTCTCTACATCCTCGATAGCCCCGATAGAGGTATCCATGGTCTCAACAACAAAGGCGAGGGCCAGGCCAAGGATAATTCCCATAATTGTCCCTATCAGACCGGTAGTCATGATTTTAGGGGGATTGGTGGGTGCCTTTGGTTCCAGGGAAGGTTTGATGATGGTTACTTCTTCCACCTGTTCGGCCTCTTTAATCAGGGCCTCCTGATGCTTGGTCTTCAAGAGGGTATAGATTTCCTGGTTCATCTTTACTTCCTGTTCCAGTCTTGCCAGGGTTAGGCCTTTTTCTGGCAAGGCAGTGACATCTCCTTTAAACCTCTCTATCTCCTTCTTAAGTGCCTCCTCCTGTCTCTGGATAGCCTTCTCCTGGCTAGAGATATCCTGGATCATATTCTTTGTCACTTCGTCAATCTGGGAGTTTACCTCCTGTACCTCGGGATGGTTAGGCTGGTAATCCAGGAGGAGGGTATCCCTCCTGAGTCTTAAGTCAACCAGATGGCTGTTAAGTTTAGAAAAGATAGGGCTGGTCTGGTCAGTAAAGAGCCCCTCCATAGTCTTTTCTGGTATGCCTTGTCCGTTTCTCAACTGTTTCAAGATAAGAGCTAGCTCCTCCCGGGACTTATTCAGAACATTGTGCTGTGACTCCGCTTCGGCCAGGTGTTTTAGCGCCACATCACTCTGGGAATCCAGGGAGATAAGCTTATTCGTTTCCCTGAAGGTCCGGACCCTTTCCTGGGATTCCTCCAGTTTCTTTTCTAATACTCGGAGCTGGGATTCGATAAAGAGGCGGGCATCACGGGTCCGTTTGTTCTTCTCCCGGATATTTTCTTCCCGATACACCTGAGCGATGATGTTGGCTAATTGTTGGGCGTATTTAGGTTCAGGAGCGGTTGCGGTGATATTGATGATATTGGTAAATCCTAGTTTTTCAGTAGTAATTTGGTCTTTTAGGCTCAGGACTACCTTGAGATATTCTTGATTTTGCTGAATTTCCTGGGTAGTGAGTCCTTCTGGGATCAGGTGAAGCCGCTGGGATACTTTTTCCAGTATTGGGTAGCTCCTGATAATGGCTGCCTGGGTCTCCAAAGGGTCGGCAGAGTTCCAGGAGATAGTTTCTAGATAAAGCCCGGTGAGGGTACTAACCTGTTCTACCTTGACACTGGCCGTTGCCTCGTAAAGCGGGGGAGGCTTATGGATAGTGGCCAGGGAAGTGGAAAAGGAACCAAGTAATAAGATAGATAAGATGACAATATTTTTCCTCCTACGTAATATCCGCCAGTAATCCCTTAAGTTCAGATCATATTTGCTCATGGCTTACTCGACCTATTTTTTTTGCCGCGACAACCGCGCAAATTTAAGGCTATTGCCCCGTGCCCCCAGTTTGACCTCTGGTGACCGGGATAGTGAAGATAGTACTAGGAGCGCCTTCCCTGGTCTTAGGGAAGCCCGTGTCAATCCGTAACCCTCCACCGGTAGTATATAAATTCCGGTATACGCCAGGATAAGTAAGGACATCCAAGATAGGGGTAATACGGGATGCAAAATAGGCTGCATCAGCAATAAAGCTTCTGGGGACATAGACAATATCCCCACTCTGCAAAGCTATATTCTGAGCTAGGTCACCCTTCTTGAAGAGCTTCTTAAGGTCTACTCGGAATACCCTGGGAGTATTGGGATTAGTAATATCTTTTCGGATGACCAGGGTACTTTCCTCTGCAGCATCCAGCCCATAACCACCAGCCAGGCCTACGGCCGAGGCAACATCTATTTGTTGTTTGAAGGGATGTATCCCTGGAGTGCCCACCTCTCCCAAGACTATTACCTTATCTGCTATGGTGGAAAGCTCAGGTACTATCACTACATCTCCAGCATCCAGTATGATATTGTGCTGTATATTTCCTTCAAACATGGCCTTATACAGATTAAGCATATAGGATTCCCCCTCCCTGATGAGTTTCACTCTCTTGAGGTCAGCGGTAGTTTTAGCCCCTCCGGCTGTTACCAGCAGGTCTATCAGGGTAGTCTTGCCTGTTAGAGGATAGTTTCCTGGCCCGGAAACTCCGGTCTCGAGGATATTTATTTCTCCAAAGAGGGAGACTTTTTTGCTAGTATATCCCTTCACCAGCACATCTACCCTGGGGTTTTTAACGAACCGATCCAGCTCCTGGGTTATAAGGGCGTCTATCTGGCTGGTGGTTAGCCCTAATACCTTTAGATCGTCAAGGAAAGATACGGAGATAGTCCCATTCGGTCTGACCACTACCGTGTGAGCCTCCTCCTCACTGCGGCGCCGCAGCACAATCTCCAGGACATCTCCTGGTCCAACGAGGTACTGGGGGACGTCAAATATTACTCTATAGACCTTGTTTCTTTCTACCCCATTACCTATCGGTGGAGGAGGTAAACTAGCAGGTAGTTGAGGGGGTGCCATGACAGACTCGCTCATCTTAGTAGCCGGGATTGGCGAGGTACTGACACAGGCAAACCCTATAGCCGCTATAGCTAGCAGGCCAATAAACCACACATTCTTTCTCAAGAGACCTCTTCCTATATTGATTCGAGGGTAGAGCTATTTTCTAGCTACTTTAACATGCTACTATAACTGTTCTCCCATATTACATCTCTCTCCCCTCGCTCTCCTACAGATGGATCTGGCTTTTTAACAAGGTAGGAAGATTCTGGGAGGGTATAATTATACCCCTAGAGCTCTAATGCCCTCTGCCTCTTGCCATTGCTCCCCCGTAGTATATTGATTTGCCTCTAACTCATCTGCTGGCGCAATAATATGGAGCAAAGGGGCCTCCCTCAACTTTATAAGCTTGTGCCCATTGACTTTTTTCCCTTCCGCATCGAATATTATCTCGATAGTAGGACGGAAGGGGTGGTCTTTGCTGGTAGTTATGACCTTCCCGATGACTCCAGAATTTAACTTCACATAGCTAGAGATAGGAAAGACCGTCATCTCCTGAATAAATACCTTGAGGATATGGTAAGAAAACAGATGTTTTTGGGATCCTATAATCTCTTTAACGGCTTGAGAGAGTTGTCTCCTATAAGGCCGGTAATGGGTCAGAGCTTCAAACGTATCAGCTACTCCAATAATTTTGGCATATTCATGGATATCCTTTCCCTTAAGCCCCAGGGGATAACCACTACCATCTTCCCTCTCATGGGTTTGGAGCACAATATCTGCCAGCCATTGGTAATTTTCTCCCAGGATAAGGATCTTCTCATAGCCGTGTATGGGATGTTTCTGGATATCTTCTAGTTCTTGAGGGGTAAAAGAGCCTTCTTTGTGGGGCAATTCCTGCGAGATCATCCCCATTCCTATATCAAGTAACATGGCAGCAATACATAATTCTAGCTGTTGATCCCGACTGTATCCCAACCCCCTACTCATCTTTAACGAAAAGACAGACACATTAACCGGTTTTCGAATTAGAAAGTCCGTGACCTCCCGGGGATGAAGAGCCCAATAATAGAGGAGCTCGATATTCTCTGGAGGATTTAGAGCTTCAGCTATCAACTCAAACCCCCGTTCCAGGGCAAACCCTTCATTCTTAGCTATCTTTTCGGTGATATCCCTTATGAAACTGCACATCTTTTCATAGAGTAGAAACCCTTGTTTTTGCTTTTTCTCTGAGGGTCGCTTGAGATCCTCAGGAGAGTGTACTTCGCAGGACGCTTCTGAGGCTAAGATAGTTTTAAAACTCAACCCTCCTTTGTCTGAGAGGTTTTTTCTCTCAGGAACCCCTTCTTGCTTAATTAAGTCTATTAGTTTAACCATCTCTATCCCCTGCCATCATCAATAATCTTTAATATAAGAGATTCGTCAACCACTTTTACCTTTGAGCTAAATCCTACCAGGAGGGCAAGATCGCAGAGGTTGTTGATCTTCCTGGGGACTCCTTGGGAATACTGATGGATGATCTGCATTGCCTTTTCGCTCAAGAGCATCCTTTCTGTCCCTGCTTTTCGAAGCCTGATGTTTATGTAACTAAGGGTTTCTTCAAGATTGAAAGGTCTGATATGGTACTTTATAGCAATCCTCTGTTCTAGCTGGGGGATCTTTCGCACCACATTTAGCAGCTCAGGCTGCCCAAATAGGATCAAGGTGCATAAAAAGCGATCATTTAACTGGAAGTTTAAGAGCAACCGCAGCTCTTCAAAGGTGTTAAGGTCCCTAATGGCCTGGGCCTCATCTACAATGATAACGCTATCTTTCTGCCGTTGCAGATTTTTAGCTAACTCTGTGTTCAGGAGGCGTAAGAGCTGTGTCTTAGAAGAATATTTATTTTTTATCCCAAACTGATAAATAACTTCTCTTATCAAGTCTAAGGGATTCATGACGGGATTAACTATAAGGGCTACTTCATAACGGTCGCTAGAGAGGCCCTGGATAAAGACCCGGCTTAAAAGGGTCTTTCCACACCCCACATCTCCGGTAAGCATCGCGGCACCCTTTCTCCGGCTGGCCGCATAAATCAGTCTGGTCAAAGCTTCCTCATGCTGTGGTGCGGCATAGAAAAACCGCGGATCAGGTACATTCTCGAACGGGGGCTCTTTTAACCCCCAATACTCTTCCATGTCCATTAACTCCACCCCGAGAAATTGTTATCCTTCTATCTCTTTATCGGCTAGATACTAAAAATAGTTTAGTCTTTCCTGCCTATGGGTGAGAAATATACGCAAAGATGCCTCTTGCCTTTAACAGCGAATATGAGGAAAAGCAATTATCATGCCACAGCCAGATTTATCCCCTTTGGGTTTGCTGCCTTGGCCGCAAGACTTAATAGTATTGAGATTGGGAGGGGTTATTTTTGGGGAGTGAAAGTTAACCTATTAGCCCTGACGTCAAAAAATTGGTCAATGCGTTAATTTTTTAACGATTATTTTGAGGTTGGTTGGGGGATGAGGGATAAAATCCATAGTTCTTTCCCTTCTCCTTTGGGTTATAATTATACAAATTTATGACCCAAACTACTAGAGCTAGCAACAAGATTGTGATGGATGATAAACAAAATAATTTATGGGAATCTTTTTGGCAATCTAAGACCAGTTTCTATAAAGAGCACCTTTATCAAGTTACTACCCAGTGGGAGTTGTATGAATATATCAAATTTCAGTATCTGGCTGGCATTTTTTCCCCCCAACAAAGGACCCCTTCTTTAGAGTGTGGCTGCGGGAGTGCTGGTGTCTCCCTCCACCTTGCCAGCAGAGGTTATCAGACCACTATGCTCGATAAGGCTGGCAGTGCCCTACAACTGGCCCAATATTCTTTTGACTACTATGGCCAAAAGGGATTCTTTGTCCGGGGCGATGTATTAAGCCTTCCTTTTCCTGATAATTGTTTTGAGGCAGTAATGAGTTTTGGTCTCCTGGAGCATTTTGTTGATGTTAGGCCCGTGTTAGGGGAGATGGTAAGGGTTTTGAAACCCGGAGGGGTCTTGTTTGCTGATATTGTTCCCGGGCGATTTTCGGTTCAAACTTTAGCAGATTTATTTTTCAATATCCCTCTGGTGGCTTTGTATGCTATCTTTACTTTCAAATGGAAGAAGGGTTGGGGATGGATAAGGCAAAGGCTTTCTCCGGAATTCTTTGAAAACCGTTTTTCACGACAAGAATATCATGCCTTTCTTAAAGAAGCCGGATTGGAAGGAACAGTAATTAAGGGCAATAATCCCTTCCCGAGACTCATACTACCGCAATTTTTAGAACGAGTTTTTGTAGGAATCTTGAAAAGGTTTTTAGCTCTCTGGCAACGTTTTGATCGCTCAGATACCTGGTTTAGCAACAACTTTTGGTGTCGGGGTTGGTGGGCCTATGGGCAAAAACCCAAACATTAATTGCCTGCTTTTCCTTCTGAGCTGGTTGTTCCTATTCCAGCCATCGTCCTGCCGTAACTCTTCCCCATATTTACTGGAAAGTAATCATAGAGGCAATACTACTTATTATATTGGCCTTCAGACTAATCAGGGGAAGGAGGTTTATGATAGTTGGTTTGCCGATACAGATGGGCGGATCATCTATTTTGGCCAGAGTCCCTTTTGGCGGGCATATTTTGCTGCTAAAGAGCCTGACCCGCAAGGAGACCTTCGCGAAGAAGGGGATTATCTTATTGGCAGATTCGATACCGAGAAAGATACCTTTCTGGCACCATTAAAAGTGGGACACGGGAAGGCATCGCTCCTTGATGTCCTCTACCATACAGAAAATCATAATGTCTATTTTACTACCTTTTTTGACACTATGGGTTATGTCAACCCCAATAGCAAAAGGGTTGTCTACTTTAAAGGGTTGGGGGCGGGGCTTAATGAACTTTATCAAGGCCCTGGGGGAGAGATTTATGTTACTCGTTACAGTTCTGCAGGAAAAAGTGGTAGTGTAGTGGTCATAACCCCTTCGGGTAGACTTTTAAAAGAGTTTTTCATTCACCTTCCAGGGTTTATTATCGCTCCAAAAAGCATCGCTGTCTCGCCTATAACGGGTGAGATGATTATCAATACCGATATGTTTTCCTTAGAGGGTGATCTGGTCCGGCATGACACCTTTGTCCTGGGGCCTGATGGCCGGGTTAGGCAGAGGATTATGGCCCGGGAGGTCTTTTTTATGAGTTTTGATCGTCAGGGTAAGAAGTGGGTAGCAGAACGATCAGAGGATGGCTCCTGGCAAATGAGTATTACCTATCCCGGAGGTAAGATAGTGAGCTTGATTATAGACAAAAAACCCCTCCCCTTTGATGTTATCCAGGATATAAAACACAGGAATGCGGTTACTATAGCGACTGCCTGGTCTGGCAGGCTATATTATTTTGAGGAAAATAGCCAGGGTATTGACTTCATACCCCTTCTGCCAGAAACCGGGCCAGGCCTCGATGCCCTGCCAAAAGGTAAAGGTATCCTTGCTTACAGCACCATGATGGCTAATAACGGTTTCCTTTACGGGGCTATATCCCACGGTATCCTTATCTTTAAACTTGCCCCCCCATAAACTTGTAGCAACACAAGGCGCTGAGGCTACGAAGAATGACGTGTACCTAATCAGCAGTAACTTTATAAACTGCATCTCCTTCCCGAACCCTATCCCTTACCTTAATACCTATGGATTGTCCCGGGCCAGCACTCTGGACATATTGGTGTTCGATCTGCATAGATTGGATCTGCTGCTCAAAGTCGGTAGTATGCCCTTTTATATGAATGGTGTCGCCAATATTCAGAGAGCCTTTGCTTAACTGGATTGCAGCTACCCCGGGCTTAGCGAAATATTTTACTACTTCCCCTATCTTTTC
>Ga0156295_1056_pt1 | contig 13317 bp, 13 predicted proteins | sample RifCSPlowO2_12_FD_107943 | JGI IMG/M metagenome (GOLD analysis project Ga0156295, IMG submission 107943) | Nitrospinae bacterium RIFCSPLOWO2_12_FULL_45_22 | reverse complement strand
TTTGAAACATAATCTGGCCCACTGATCTCTGGCTTAGTCCTTCCATCATTGGTAGGGCCTTGGGAACTAAAGGACTCCTGCGGCCCGGTTGTCCAATACCAGTAGTCAATGGCGCCAACAGCCATTACACCTCTGGCATCTGCAGGATTTGAGAAACTACTCGAGGCAACCGCTGGCGTTAAGTCATGGTTAGCACTGTATACCTCCAGTTGATGATTTGATGTAGCACTGTACTTATAGATAGAAAGATAGTAAGTGCCGGTACTAGGAACAGAATAAGAAATTGATTCGGTTGGCGATTGCGTCCCAGTCTGAAGATTCTCGCTCCGTGCAACAGAACTGTTCAAAGAGCTATCATAAAGATAGAGGTCATAATCCTGATTGGTAGTGGGCCAGGCATTCCATGTGAGAGCGACTTTAATGGTCTCACCAGCCGTTGCTGAAATATTTATCGTTTCATAATTAGCTGATATATTATGCCACCCATCACCATCAGAATCTGTAAAAGTGGCCTCATAATGCCTCTTTGCATCATTTCCTATTGCATTGACCCACAAAATACCATTTGCATAGGCATTATCGGCTGTGCAGACCGGGTTGACGTTATAACACTCCCCGCTATAAAAATTAGTATTATTCCATCCGACAGAGTGATTTATTATTTTAATCCCATTGCTGATACAGTAGTCTTTAGCATCCTTCAAATCCAACCTGTCATCCATCTTTATAAGGTAAAGCTGGGCCCCCGGGGCCATGTCGTAAACCACCTCAGCAACACCTGTTCCATGTTTCCCTGTCTCTGAAGGAAAAGTCGTTGATATACAGCTTACCCCGGTACAATCAACCATTACCACATTGCTCGGTAGTTCACCGTTGGATATGGTAGAAGATAAACCTGCAAAATCCCCATCTATTACCGCAACCTTTACCCCTGAACCGGTATACCCTGCAGATTGATAAGAGGAAGCCCCGGTCAAACTCACCCCCTGGCTCTGAGTTAATGGTACGGGTCTGTCTGGCAGTCTAATATATGAGATCCCTTTTACCTTATCAGCTATCTGTTGTAGCCTATTAATCGGGACATCTGCCTTTAATACATTATCAGCACTTTTGATAATATTAGCCCCATAGGCACGGAGTAATTTTTTATCAATTGCATCAGTAGTTTGCCCAATCTCTGAGATTAAAAATACCGTGACTTTATCCTGGTCTTTGACTCTTATATCTCTCTTCATCGCAAATTCTTGTCCTGTCACTGTATTTTTTTCATATTCTTCTTGTAACTCTGTCAGAACGCTCTCTAGCTTAGGGTGTATCCTTGCTTTTTCTGGAAATATGTCCAATCTTTGAGCCTCAGCAACTGATGCATAGAATATAGTTAGCATCAGGATTATCATTAAGTTAAATATTGCTAACGACCCGTCATATTTCTTTCTGTACACTGCTTTCTTTTCCTTATGGTTTTGTGGGTCTATCAGGAAGGGTAATTGACCATACAATAGATTCCTTTGACAGTTGGATCATCTCATCTATGGGAACCAAGGCCCTTAATAAGTCATTGGATTGTTTCTCAACCTCTATATTGTAACCTTTACCCAAGCTTTCTCTCTCTGATTTTCTAGAAGCAGGATCTAGGTAGATGAATACTCTTACCCTCCCTTCATGTAGAGGAATGTTGTGTTCCGTTGCAAAATTTTCCCGGTTTGGTGATATCGCAAGCTCATAAAGAATTGAAGTGAGCTTTAATTCCTTTGGAGGTTTTCGCTTCTCTAACCCTTCTGGAGGGGTATTAAGTTGTTGAGCAAATAGCAAAGATACAAACAGGTATGGGAAAAATAAAAAATATAGTGTGGAAACCGAGAGGATTTTCTTTTTCATGTCACTCTCTACATATACCTTAGACCTCAGAAAGGAATCAATTTATGACAGATAGAGTAGAGCGACTCGTTGGTTAGGAAATAGTCGAGATGATGCAAAAAGAAAGGATTAACAATTTCTCTACCCTCCAAACCCCACCAACGAGAGAAGGTATAGGGTTATAAGGTATAGGGTTATTAGGTTGTTGGAAGGCTTTTCTTAGCCGGAATATATGAAAGATTTTATATCAAACCTCAGAAACCCTGTCAACAAAAATCCTGGTGCCTACCCGGAGGTAGCCCAAATTGTAGTGGCCCGCTGAGGATCACCCCCTTTTCCTGGCCCTCCAGCCCCGATAAAAGGTAGGGCAACGCTGTTTTCATTTATATGTCTTTTTATCCTTCTTTCTGACCCCTTCAATAATCACTTCCCGGTTTTCTGTATCAATGGAATAGATTACCCTATAGTCTCTACCTGCCCAGACCCTAAAATGTCCCTCTCTTCCCTCAACTTTATCATAACCTCTGGGCCTGGGTTCTTCGGCTAAAGCCAGGATAACTCTAATAACAGCAAAAAAGGCATCATCGGCATCTATAGAAAGTAGCTCCTTCTTGGCACTCTTCTTTATCCTAAGCCTCACTTCCTAACCTTTCTGGCGGCCTTAATCCTCTTTAGTCTTTTCTCTACCTCATCCCAGGGAAGCTCTTCAATAGACTCGTCCTTCCTGGCTTTGATAATAGCATAATCGGGATCTCCTGGGACAATAGGCTCAATCCTCAATCCTTTCTGCCTGGCTTCAAACTCATCTAGGGCCCTTTCCAAAAGCTCTGTTATAGCCTCTGTCTTTGTCTCCTTCATATTAGTAAACCGGTAATATTGTATCCGGCTCATAAGCGCATCCGGTACCTTTAAATACAGCGCTTTAGGCATAACTAATCACCTCCTCTAAACAGATAAATATATATCATATATGCCAGATATTTCAATTAAAGACTAGATACCCCATATTTTTTCTTGACAAAAATTACAAGAGTATTATATTATTATACAATCGTATTAAATAGGAACCCTACCTATGTTTAACAAAGAAAAATTAAAAAAACTCAGGGCAGAAAAAGGACTTACCCGGAAGGGCCTGGCTAAGATAACCGGTCTCCATTTAATGACCATAGCCTCTTATGAGGCTGGAAAAAGGGAACCTAAGGCAGAACCATTAAGGCGGATAGCCAAAGCCCTCAAGATAAATATGGAAGAGTTTTTTGATGATGAGGAAGAACCTATTGAGATAAAACCCCTAGAGCCGGTTATAGAGAAGATAAAAGAGATAGTAGAAAAACAGCGATTGAATCTCCCTGAGAATATCTATCCCCTATCACTATTCCAGGAGGCCCTGGGGATAGCGGATAATGAGGTATTTATTAATATACTACTGGCACTAGCTAAAGGCAGACTAATAGAGCTAATACCGGTATTTGCTCGTGATATTAAAGAAGGTATGAAGGTCTATCAGGTGCCGGGGCTAGGTAACAAGAAGTATTATTCATTCACTATTGTAGCGCCTTATGCTTCAGATAAGTAAGGGTAGTTGGTATACTGAGTAGTGGGGATACCTTATAGTCTGGCAATACAAAGGGGATAGGGATGTGCACCCCGATAAGGGTAGGTTAAACCCTGGTAGCTATCTTTCCCCTTTGCTCCTCAATACCAGGGTATCAACCCTAACTAGGGAGGGTAAAGACATGGCCTACCTTAGAAGTTACCACACCAAGAAAGGTATCAAGTACCTCATACGTGAAGGCACCAAAGATATAGCTAACCTGGGTTATTGTACCAATAGAGAAGCAGAGAAGGCCCTAAAACAGGTATCCCAGGAGATAGCCAGACAAAAGCTTAATCGTAAGTTCCACCTGAGAGATGATAAGCTGTTGTTTAGCTTTTACCTGGATGAATACATTAACACCTACCTGGTCAGGAAATCCAAGAATACCATTAGTTCAGAATTACAGGCAATAGAAGAATTTAGGCCAATACTGGGGAATATTCCTTTAAGCCTAATGGGGAAAAAAGACATTGAGGACTATATCAACCAGCGGCTTAATGCTGGTAGAAAAAGGGATGGCAAACCTTTATCTCTGAACAGTATAAACCTTGAATTGCGCTATTTCAGGGGGATATTGAACAAGGCAGTAGGGGATGGTTATATTGATGTATCCCCTTTTAATGGGGTTAAATTTTTCAAGACAAATAAGCCGGTAGCAAAGTATCTAACCCCTGAAGAGTTTCAGAGGTTCCTGGAGGTCAGCCCTGCACATTTAAAGGCAATAATCTTTATAGATGTCCTAACCGGTCTGAGAAAGGAAGAATTATTTAATCTCAAATTTGAGCATATAGATTTTGATAAGGCTTATATAGAGGTTATTAATACCAAGGGGAAAAGGGACCGTATTGTTGAGTTAAATGACGATGCCCTGGAAGAGTTAAGGTATTTAAAAGAACATTATCCCCACCCGAGGCTAAATAGATACCTTTCCAGGGAACCTCACCAAAGGTACTATGTTTTCTGCAACCCCGAAGGAAAGCCTTACCGGGATATCCGAACCTCTCTTAATACTGCCCTGAAAAAGGCCACCCTGCCAAAGATAGACCTGCATACCTTGAGGAAAACCTACCTATCATGGCTAGCCCAAACCGGTGCCCATCCTAAAATAGCACAGATGCTAGCCGGACATTCTGATATAGGGATAACCATGAATGTATATACTGCTGTTGGTAGAGAAGATATGAGGAAGGCCGTTAATAATCTGCCTAGAATTGCTAGCGGGAGAAGAGGGAGTCTGAGATTACTAAAAGGAGAAAATAAGGGATGAGGTTAATTACAACGACAAAGTTTCGCCATAATAGCGCCATAAAATCTTTTTTAATGATACCGTTCAATTACGACTTCCTGAAAAGCCTTGATATCACTGGTGCCGAAGGGGGGACTCGAACCCCCACGAGGATACCCCCACATGACCCTGAATCATGCGCGTCTACCAGTTCCGCCACTTCGGCCTAAAGAATTAAAATAATATACCATATAATTTAATTGGGATAAAGGCCACAGTTTAATTTGCCATACCCAATATTTAGCAGATGGCCGTCCCGACCCGTTAAAAAACCACTCCACTGGCCACACGATAAGAGTGGAGGAATAGTGACCGAGGTTGGGCGCTGGAGCAGCTTCTTTTTAGGGATGGGGGAGGTTGTCAAGTTTAGTTAAGACATTGGCCAGTTTTTCTTGCAGAAGACTTTCGTTAGTCCTTATCTGCTCTCGTAAGCGGAAGAGCTCATCTGTGATATTTAAGGCGACCAGTATAGCCAGGTTTAAAGTGGATATTGTAGAAGTCTGTTGAGCTATTTCCCGCATCTTTTGGTCTACGTAACGGGCCAGTTGGATAGTATATTCTTCATCACCATCTCCCAGGACAGTATAATTCCTGCCATAGATTTCTATTCGGGTCTCTTTCTTTTTCGGTAAAGCCATAGCTCTACCTTTCTGGTAAAAGTGTAGGTGAGTATAATCAGTCTATATTAAGCTGATTAAGGGTTTCTAGCATCCCTTCTAAACGATCCTTTATTATGACTCGCTCTTGGGATAATTGCTTAAACTCTTCTTCTCTATTGCAGATGGCTTCGTTCTCTTTCTGTAAGCGCCTCAACTCTTCTTCTTTCGCAATAAGCTCTTGTTGAAGGCTATGGGCTTGTTTTTTTAGAGAGGTATTTTGCTCCCTCAATTGAGTCAATAATTGCACCACCTTGGTAATACGAGACTCTAACAACTCCAGTTTACTAAGGTCCATTCACAACCTCCTCAAGTTACTCTCTCAATCTTCCCCCTAAAGTTGCTTCCAATCCCTGTACAATTTGGTTAAAGACTAAGTCTACTTCGGTATCGGTCAGGGTCCTATCGTCTCTCTGGAAAGTCAGGGAATAAGCCAGGTTCTTTTTGCCTGGGGGTATCTGTTTGCCGGTATAAACATCAAATACCTGAGCTTGGCGCAAGATAGGACGGCCTTTCTCTGCAATAATGGCTAATACGTCCTGGGCAGGGATATCATCAGCTATTATTATGGCTAAATCCCGCTGTACTGGAGGAAACTTTGGCAGAGGAGAAAATTCAATCTTGGGAGAGAGGAGGTTTTTCAATTTGTCACAATCGAGCTCAAAAAGGTAGGTATTTAAGGGCAGATCCAGGGACTCTGCCAGGGCGAGGTGGATTTCTCCGAGAAAGCCCAGCTCTTCTCCTCCTGCGATCAGTTTTAGTGTTTTTCTGGGATGAAGGAATCTCAGCTCAGATGGGGCCAGGGCATAATCCTTAAGGTGTAGACGACCTAGTAAGGTTTCTATAACTCCCTTTAGCGAGTAGAAATCTTCACTCTGGTTCTTATCCCAGATAGATGGGGAAGAGGCTGTACCCGCCAGGCTACCAGCTAAATAGAGCCTTTCTTCGGGAAGTGTCCCCGGGCTGCAAGGTAAAAATACCCTGCCCAGTTCAAAAATCCTTACCCCCGAAGCCTTTCTATTAAAGTTGTGGATCAAGTTTTGTATGAGCCCGGGGATGAGGGTAGTACGCATAACTCGCCATTCGCGGCTTAAAGGATTCTTTAACTGGATAAAAGGGTAGAGAAGCCCCAGTCGCTCCAACCACTCCTCGCTGATAAAGCTATAATTGATTACTTCTGCTAAACCGCACCCTACCATAATGTCCCTGATCTGACTCTCCAGGTGTTTGTCTACTTCTTTAGTCTCAACGCCGATCTTACTGCACGGAATAGTGGTCGGTATATTCTGGTACCCAGTATGTCTGGCTACTTCTTCGATCAGGTCTATTTCACGGGTCAAATCCCTCCTGAAAGAAGGGATTTGCGCACACCAGCGGTCTTCATCAGGCGACTGTATAGGGGTCAATTCTAGTCTCTTTAAAATATCCTTTATCTGATCTTTTTCTAGAGTGGTGCCTAATACTTTATTAACCCTACTGGGGCGCAAATATACTTCTGGTAGGCTTATAGGTGTAGGATAATTATCAATTAAGCCCGTAGCTATCTTCCCTCCGGCTAGTTCTTTCATAAGCTGAGCAGCGCGGTTAAGGGCTGGGATAACACCTTCTGGGTCAGCCCCCCGACTGAAGCGATAAGCTGCCTCGGTTTGGAGCCCCAGTTTTTTTGAGGTCTTCCTGATACTGATAGGGTCAAAATAAGCACTCTCCAGGAGAATATTCCTGGTTTCATCCTTAACCTCAGAATAGAGTCCGCCCATCACCCCGCCAATAGCCACAGGATTGGTGGCATCGGCTATCACCAGTATCTCTTCATCCAGTCGTCTCTCCAGGCTATCTAAGGTGACGAAAAGCTCTCCTGGTCGAGCTTTTCTGACCACGATCCTTTTTTCCTCCAGGCTAGAAAGATCGAACGCATGGAGGGGGTGGCCTAATTCTAATAGCACATAGTTAGTTATATCTACTACATTATTGATAGGACGAAAACCCAGGGTTTTTAGCCTATATTGCATCCAGCCCGGCGACGGGGCTATTTTTATCCCTTCAATAACCCGGGCTGCATAGCGGGGACATAAGTCTGGGGCCAGGATAGTTACTGAGGTTATTTGGTCAATAACGGGTCCCTGCTCTTCACAATGAGATGGTGGCTTATTGAGCTTTGCCCCAGCCCCGGTAATAGCGGCTATTTCCCGTGCTATTCCCATCATGCTCAGACAATCCGGCCGGTTAGGGGTAATGTTTATATCTAATATAATATCCCATAGGTTCAACATCTCTATAAGGGTTTGTCCGGGCTTAGCATCCGGGGGAAGGATGAGGACCCCATCAGAGCCGTTTCTTAGTTCCAGTTCTGTTCCTGAGCATAGCATCCCTTCTGAGACTATCCCTTTTATCTTTTCTGTGGTAATTTTACCCCCACCAGGCAATTGGGCACCTGGTAGGGTAAGGGGTACTTTGGCCCCGGGATAAATATTCTTTGCACCACAAATTATTTGCCTGAGCCCTTCACCATCATGTACCTGACAGAGGGATAATTCCTGATCCTGAGGGTGAGGTTGGATAGTACTGATTTCTCCTACAACTATGTGGTCATAAGCATAGCTGGGGTTGGAAAGGTCTTCTACTTCTAAACCCACCATGGTCAGCTTATCGGCTAATTCCTGGGGTGAGAAGGGGGATTCCACCAACTCCTTTAACCACTGATAACTAACCTTCATCCTTATTTACCTATTGCTCAAAAATATCATTTGATAATTAACCACCAAGACACAAAGAGCACAAAGTCTTGACCTTTTGTTTCTATAAAGAATATTATTCTTTGTGAACTTTGTGTCTTGGTGGTTAGTATAAGTTATTCTTAAAACTGGCTTAGGAAGCGCAGGTCATTTTCAAAAAAGAGTCGGATATCATCTATACCATATTTTAGCATGGCTATTCGCTCAATCCCTAAGCCAAAGGCAAAGCCAGTGAATTCTTCTGGGTCGTAGTTAACAAAAGAGTATACTGCGGGGTCTACCATGCCTGAGCCAAGGATCTCTAACCAACCCGTCTGGGAACACACCCGGCACCCTATTCCTTTGCAGATAACACACTGGATATCTACTTCGGCACTAGGTTCTGTAAAGGGGAAGAAACTGGGGCGAAATCTTAACCTGGTGTCCTTACTAAACATCTGCTGGATAAAAATGGCTATAGTACCCTTCAGATCAGCAAAGGTAACATCCCGATCTACCATCAACCCTTCTACCTGATGAAACATTGGGCTATGATTAATATCGGCATCACAGCGATAAGCCTTACCCGGCGCAATAATCCTAAGTGGTGGGCGCTGCTTTTCCATGGTTCTGATCTGCACGGGTGAGGTATGGGTCCGCAAGACCATATCATCAGAAATATAGAAGGTATCTTGCATATCTCGGGCCGGGTGGTCTTTAGGTATATTTAAGGCCTCAAAATTATAATAATCCAGCTCTACTTCTGGCCCGTCGGCGATCTGGAACCCTAAACCAGTGAAGATATCTACTATTTCTTCGAGAACCTGGGTCAAGGGGTGAGTATGGCCTAACAAGGGCCTCCGACCAGGTAGGGTTAGATCTAGTTTTTCTGCATAGAGTTCTTTTTCGTGCCTCCTTCTTTTCAGGGTCTCCCAGCGGGTATTAATTTCCTGTGTGATTTCTTCTTTTAAGAGATTTATAGTACGGCCTATGATAGGTCTTTCGCTGGGGGGAAAGGTACCCATAGCCCGCAACAACTCTGTCAGTATACCTTGCCGGCCCAGGTATTTCCCTTTTAATCTCTGGAGGCTGGCTTGATCCTCAGCCCTGCTTAGGTCTTTTTGGGCCTCCAGTTTTACCCTTTTCAGCTCTTGAATTATATCTTTGGTAGAGGTAGGCATCATTGATTGGCAGAATTTTTAGGTTTAACTGGAAACTGCCGTGCCCTGGAGTTTTTCTTTAGCAATAAGGGCAAGTTGTTCGAAGGCTTGAGGATCTTTAATGGCCATATCTGCCAATACCTTCCTGTCCAGTTCAATATCTGCCAGGGCCAGGCCATGGATAAATTTACTGTAGGAAATGCCATGGGGGCGGACAGCCGCATTAATCCGGGCTATCCATAGCTGTCTGAATTCCCTCTTCCGCTGTCTTCTATCCCGGTAGGCAAATTTCCAGGCCCTTTCCAGGGTTTCTTTTGCGCGGCGATATACTCGGCTACGAGAGCCCCAGTATCCCTTGGCATATTTAAGGACCTTTTTCCTCCTCTGTCTAGATACGGTACCGCTAACTGCTCTTGGCATCTCTTTCTCCTTTTAAATTCTATGTGACTGTTCACCAGCTTTCCATCAACATATCATGCTGAACGATAGCGAAGTATCTCAATTCTCAGCAGACCCTTCGCTCCGCTCAGTGTGTGACAGGTCCAATGAACGGTTACAATTTTATAAGTAAGGGACTAAGCAATGGATCCTCTTGCGATTAGCCGGGTTGACGAGGGCGGTTTGTCCTAACCGCCGCTTCCGTTTCCGGCTCTTTTTCGTTAGGATATGACTACGGAAGGCTTTGCATCTTAATAACTTACCACTGCCACTTTTTTTTACCCGTTTAGCTGTACTCCTATTAGTCCTTATTTTTGGCACTTACTTACTCTCCTTGATTAGTGTTTTGGTGCAAGCACTATGGTTAAATTACGACCCTCCAGTTTAGAGGCTTGTTCTACGGACGCTACATCGCTTAACTCCTGAGCTAGGCGATCCAGGATGTTTTTCCCTAGATGGATGTGGTCTAATTCCCGACCTTTGAACAAAATATTTATCTTGGTCTTATTCCCCTCACTAAGAAACCGCCGGGCATGTTTCAGCTTGAATTGATAATCATGTTCGTCGGTCTTGGGCCCCATCTTAATCTCTTTAATCTGCAGAGTTTTTTGCTTCTTCTTGGCCTCTTGCAATTTTTTGCTCTGTTTATATTTGTACTTACCATAATCCATTACCCGGCAAACCGGGGGTTTTTCATTGGGGGCCACTTCTACTAAGTCGAGCCCTTCTTCTCTGGCTAACTCGAGAGCCCTGCTTACAGACAATATCCCTTTTTGTTGTCCGTCTGGTCCGATAACCCTTACTTCAGGGACTCGGATCATCTCGTTTACCCTCAGATTTTTATTGAGTATAATATATCCTCCTTTTATATTTAGTTAGGACGCAGATTAAAGCAGATAAAAGCTCAGGTAATAGGCTAGAGGTTTTCACCTATTGCCCATACCCTAAAGCCTACGCTATCTCCCCTAAATGATTTGGGTGTGGCTATTTTCTGTCAGAAATCCATTCATAATGTAGTGGCAGAGCCGGATACCCCTTGGGTACTGCCCAATAAAGTCAAGCAAGTTCGACCCCTACAATATATATAAAATATGCTTTATGACAAAGAATAGCCACATCTAAATGATTTTATCTGCGATCTCCTTTTTCATCTTGCTTATTAGGTCTTCCACTCTCAGAGTTGTTAGTTCCTTTTTCTTACGGGTTCTTACAGAGACGGTGCCATTAGCTATTTCCCGATCACCTATCACAGCCATATAAGGGGTCTTAGCTAGTTGACCTTCTCTTATTTTATAACCTATCAATTCATTCCTGAAATCTGCTTCCGCCCGGATATCATTGTTTCTCAGATCCTGGAGCACTCTCTCGCCGTACTCGATATGCCTCTCTGTGATAGTGAGAACTAATACCTGGACCGGTGCTAACCACAGAGGAAAAACACCGGCATAATGCTCTATTAGCGTGCCAATGAATCGCTCCATAGAGCCCAGTACAGTTCGGTGGATCATAACTACTCTATGCCTATTACCATCTGGCCCGACATAATTTATATCGAATCGCTCAGGCAGATTAAAATCAACCTGGATAGTAGGTCCTTGCCACTCCCGGCCCAGGGCATCTAGCAGTTTAATATCAATCTTCGGGCCATAAAAAACACCACCACCCGGGTCTATTTTATAATCTATCTCTCTTTTGCTCAAGGCCTCTCTCAGGGCAGTAGTAGCCTTTGCCCAGGCCTCTTCGCCACCGATCGATTTTTCCGGTCTGGTAGCAAGGTAAGCATGATAATCAAAACCAAAAGTACTCATCATGAAGTCTACCAGGTCTAGTACCTGAAGTATTTCCGCGGGTAATTGTTCTGGGTGGCAGAAGATATGCGAATCATCCTGGGTAAAGCCTCTTACCCGGAGCATGCCATGGAGTACTCCACTGCGCTCATAGCGATAAACAGTCCCTAGCTCAGCGTATCTTATCGGTAGTTCCCGGTAGCTTCGGAGCTTAGTCTGATAAATCTTGATATGTCCCGGGCAATTCATAGGTTTCACCCAGTAAGGTACGCCGTCAATATCCATAGGCGAATACATATATTCCTGATAAGTCTCCAGGTGGCCACTGATCTCATAAATCTTCCGGCTAGCAATATGGGGAGTATAGACTAATTGGTAGCCCCTTTTTAGGTGTTCTTTCTTCCAGAACTCTTCAATCGTCATCCGGATAATAGCCCCTTTAGGGTGCCAGTGGATCAATCCCGGGCCAATCTCTTCCTGGACACTGAATAAGTCTAATTGCCGGCCCAGGGCCCTATGATCCCGTTCTTTGGCTTCTTCTAGTCGCTTTAGATATTCAGTTAGGGCCTCTGGGGTGGCGAAGGCAGTCCCGTAAATACGCTGCAGCATCTTATTCTTTTCATCCCCCCGCCAATATGCCCCCGCTACATTCAGGAGTTTAATAGCACGGAGTTTCCCACTGGATAACACATGGGGTCCCCGACACAGGTCAATAAAATTGCCCTGTTGATATAGGGAGACAGTATCTTCCTCAATATCCTTCAGGAGTTCCAATTTATAATCTTCTCTTCTTTCCTGGAAGATTTTTTGGGCTTGTTCCTTGGATAGTTCTAGGCGTTGAAACGGGAGGTCCTGCTGGATAATCTCTTTCATCCTCTCCTCGATCCTTTCTAAATCTTGAGGAGTAAAGGGCCTATCCAGGTCAAAATCGTAATAAAACCCGTCTTCTATTGCAGGACCAATAGCAATCTTTGCCGCTGGAAACAGATCCTTTACAGCCTGGGCCATGACATGGGAGGTGCTGTGCCGATATATCTTTTTCCCTTCGGCTGAATCAAAGGTTACTGGTTCTAGAGAGGTATTGGTGAAGAGGGGCCGGCTCAGGTCTACCAAGTCTCCATCCAGTTTAGCGGCAATGATTTCCTGGAGGTTGTTCTTGGTTAACTGATGGTCAATCAGGTCTTTTATAATTGTACCTGCAACGCATTCTATCTGCTTTTCATCAGATAGTTTTATTTTGATTTTGTCTGTTTCCGCCTTCAACTTGTCCTATAAAAATATTATGATGATAGGCACGGGCGGTTTCGAACCGCCGACCTCTTGCGCGTCAAGCAAGCGCTCTCCCCCTGAGCTACGTGCCTGTAACCCTCTTGTCCATTGCTATAAAAGTACCGTTTATCCCTTGGGATGTCAAGAGGGAAAAGGGGAGAGAAACTAATAAAATGATGAACCACAGAGGTTGTTATTTGCTGGCACATTGACAGAGTTCTATCAAGACCCCTTTGGTGCTCTTGGGATGGAGAAAGGCTATTTTTTTATTATGGGCTCCGGTTCTAGGCTCGGTATCTATCAATTCTATCCCGTTATCCTTATACCATTTTAAGGCTGCAACGATGTTCTGCACTTCCAGGCAGATATGATGCAACCCTCCGCCAGTCCTATCTAAGAACTTAGCTAATGCTGTATCTTGCGTGGTAGGTTGGACTAGTTCCAGCTTGGTTTCGCCTAAGGGAATGAATCCTACCTTTGCCTTTTGCTCAGGCACATCTTCTATTTGAGAGACCTGAAGCCCCATTAAGTTCTGGAATAAATCTATGGCTCCT
>Ga0156295_1275_pt1 | contig 13468 bp, 8 predicted proteins | sample RifCSPlowO2_12_FD_107943 | JGI IMG/M metagenome (GOLD analysis project Ga0156295, IMG submission 107943) | Nitrospinae bacterium RIFCSPLOWO2_12_FULL_45_22 | reverse complement strand
AGAGCTTCTCAAAACCACCGACTTCGACCACTGAAGGGCGGTTGGTCTCCAGGATAAACTGGAGATATTGGTCAAGCTCCTCCCCTTCTTTTTGGGGCTGCTCCTCCATCATAGAGAATATTTTTGTAGGGTCTTCCTTCTTATAAGCTAATAGCCAGGATAGTTTCTTTTTCCAAAGACTGATCATAAGCTTCAACTCTCTGCGCACCCAATGGCCAAAGCGGGAAGCCTCCGGATCTTCACAAAGGCTCAATCCCTTAGCCTTGCGGATCAGATGTGCCAGGCAGATATGCCAACGAGAAAGATCGTGATAGGAGCGGTAGGAACTGTAACAGTCCGAGATGATAAATCCCAAGAAGTTCTCTCCCAGGATTTCCCTGAGGACCTTCTTGCCACGAGTTCCGGCGATGTGAAAGAAGGTGAAAGTGGGAGCAACAAATACCCAAAGCCGGCGTCTCTCACCGGCTTTCTTCCAACCTGTCTCATCTATGTGCAACTTAGCTTCTTGGGGCAACTGCTCCTTAAGCTGAGAGACAGGGCTCTCAAGGGCATCTCCCACCTCATGGCACCCAGAGGGTACCCGATTGTCCACACTGCCCAAGATAAGATCAACTCCAAGGACTGTCTCCAAAAGCCCCTCAACATGACGTCGAGAGAGGTTGTATACGGTAGTAAGGATAGCAATCAGGGCTGTCAGGCGAGGCCCGCAGCAAGGTTTCTCTCCTTCTCCCACTTCTGCCCTGGTGGTCTTTCCGCAGTTAGGGCAGCGAACTGCATGGTAATGATGCTCAGTTACAATAGGTTCTATAGGAGGTATTTCAACCTGCTGCCGATATTGATAACTGCCAGTAGTAGAAGTATCAGCGGGAATGTTTCCTCCGCAGTGACTACACACCTCGGGTCTATGTTCTATAATCTGGGTTGGCTGAAGCCGTTGCCTTCTATATCCCTTGCTCCCTTTCTGCTTGCCGGGCTTTCTACCTGTTGGGACTTTAGAAGGTCGCTTTACCGACGGAGGATCACTGGAAGGAGGCCTGGAAGAGTTGGTAGAGTCCATCCCCAAACGTCTCCTCAGTTCGGCATTCTCTTCTCTGAGCTTAAGGTTCTCCTTCTCCATCTGCTCTATCCGTTTCAGGAGCTTCTCATAATCTTCCTTTTTAAGGAAAATGGTACTTTCTTGAATCATAATAGTTTCTAAGTGTGATTAAGTTGAACTTTATAAATCTAATAATTGTCTAATTTTAATTAATTCATATTACATATGTCAAGTTTATCTTGCTATAAAAAACTTTAGAAGCTCATGCTGGGTGAACGGTTACCATCAAGTAACTAATTTATGCCTTCTCCAACGCTTATTGACGATACCATAATTTTTAATCTTGTAGTTAATGACTCTGGCAGTGATGCCTAGGAGGGAAGCAGCGTCTTTCTGGACCCAATTAGCCCTCTCGAGGGCTTGAACAAGCAAATCTCTCTCTACCTGGGCTAGGCTTATACCCTCGGGGGGGAGAGTAATAGAGGGAGAGGTAAAGGTACTTCCCTCTACCAGTTTTTCCTCTGGGAAAAGACAAAGATCATCCAGGGTAATGAGATCCCCCTCCATCATTAAGGTGGCCCGTTCAATAGTATTTCTTAATTCCCTAATATTTCCGGGCCAGTGGTAGGTGGTTAAAAATTGTCTGACTTGGAGATCAAACCCCCTAAAGTTCTTCCCGAATTCATAACTATATTTCCGGGCAAAAAACTGGGCTAAAGGAATTATATCATCTGGCCTCTCGCGGAGGGCGGGCATCTTAAACCTTACTACATTAAGCCGATAGAAGAGGTCTTCCCGAAATAAACCCATTTGCGTCAACTTCTTTAACTCTTTATTGGTAGCAGTAATTAATCGGACATTAACTTTGATGGTCTTGGTACTTCCCAATCGCTCGAATTCCTGCTCTTCCAACACCCGCAAAATTTTGGTTTGGGTGCTAGGACTCATATCTCCTACCTCGTCTAAAAAGATCGTTCCATTATTGGCTTGTTCGAATCGGCCTATCCTTTGGCGGTCAGCCCCAGTAAAGGCCCCCCTCTCATGCCCAAAGAGCTCACTCTCCAGGAGATTCTCAGGGAGGGCAGCGGAATTAACCTTTATGAAATTGTGATCTCTGCGAGGGCTATTATAATGGATGGCCCCAGCAATGAGCCCTTTGCCGGTCCCAGTCTCTCCTTCTATTAAGACCGTGGAACTAAAGTTAGCCACCTTGTTCGCTAGGGTAAGAATATTTTTGAATTTAGGGTTCTCCCCGATTAGGTCATCAAATCTGTGAATCAGGCCCTGGGTATGCCGTAAATAACTTAGATTATTACCGAGTTCCGCATGCCTCAAGGCATTATTTATCTTTATCATTATCCCATCAAAAGCGAAGGATTTTTGTATGCAGTCATATATCCCTGCGTTATCTGCTTTTACAGCAATATCCAAGTCTTCTTCACTTAGCATTAATATAATCGGGGTAGTCTTAGAGAATTTTTTACTTAGCTCTAATATCTCGCTGGTATTATTTTGAATGGGATCATACTCTAAGAGAAAAAGATTAAAAAACTGCTCATCCATAATTCTTCGGGCTAAGGCAATGCTACTGGCTACGAAAGACTGGTGGCCCAGCTTAGACAATTCCTCCGCCAACTTATCTCTCATCTTCTTATTCTTGTCTACTAATAGGATCTTTGCCATAAGACCTAATTTTTTAAGCGAGGAGGATAGGAAACCTAACCAAGATTAAGATTTTTAATTATGCCTATGCACTTGAGTAAAGTTGCAGCAACATATGGTGTTTCTGGAAACATTCAGGCACTAGATCTTGGGGGTAAAAATCAATTGCCTGAATCAAGTGCCTAGGCATATTTTTAATATAACACGGATAAAAGAAACCTTAAAGGAATAATCTAATCTTTTCTCTCACGCCATTCGTCTTGTAAAACTAAGAGGAGGTTTGACTATAATAACATTGCTCTTACTACCAAATTATCACAGATACTACCCCAATTCTTCTGAGCAAAAAATCAAAGGGTTTGAGGGGGATTATTCAGAGAACCACTTCCAATAGAACCACTATTGGAACCACATGTTGCGCAGACAACACCGATTTAACTCTAAAAAATAATCAGTGAAATCTGTGGTTTCTATTTACGGTGTTTACTGAATATTTACGTTTGAGGGGAATTAGGTTTTTAGAAATAGTATTAGTGAGGGTTCACCGCTGAGCACGCAGACGAATATTAGAAAAATTAACCTTGAAACTTAGGTACTAATCGTTTATGCTTTATCTTAACGTTCTCTGCGCTCTCTGTGATAAACGGTTACCAAAATTATATATCTAAAAATTCCTGTCCTGCGGTAAAATAATCATTACTAAACTTAGGAGGACAGGGTTAAGCAATTCTTGGGCTAATTTAAGATAATGTCCCCTAATAATTATCAAGGTATCTTCGATAATTCCTTTAATGGGCTAGTAAAGGAAAGAAATTTTTATAAACATCAGGGTCTTAAAGGGGATAATTATAAGAGGTGGGTAAATCTTGGAGTAATAATTGAATAATTTTTGGGGGGAGGGGGGATGGCTATTCCTCAAGGAAAAATCCTTATCATAGAAGATGATAAGGGTTTGAGAGATTTTTTGAGGGAAGTTTTAACTATCCAGGGTTACCACATTGCTGCAACAGAAGATGGAAGAGAAGCTGTTTCTAAGCTTAAGACATATAAACCCGATCTAATCCTTCTGGATCTCACCTTACCTGGGATCGATGGGATAGAACTATGCAAAATATTCAAAAACATTGATAGCTCTATCTCCATTATTATCATCACGGGTCGATCTAATCAGCAAGATATAATTGCTGGGTTAGAGGCAGGAGCAGATGATTATATTGTCAAGCCCACTCACCTGGCTGAATTACTCGCCCGGATAAATTCCCAACTCCGGAGCAAGAAATTATATGATCAGCTAGAGAGAGAGAAGAATGACTTAGCTGCCATCTTGGAAATTACCAGGACTATCTCCTCCCAATTAGATCCAGCCGAGATCTTTTTTGCTATTGTCAAAAAAATATCAGAGATTATTGATGTAGATAGATGTAACATATGGCTGGTAGAGAAGGGTGCAGAATTTGGCTATATTGTGGCTGCCCATGATAACCCCGTAATAAAGAACTTAAAGATACCCCTTTCCAAATATCCAGAAATACAACAGGCCTTACAAACGGGAAAAATGGTAATTTGTCAGCCACCCTTCCAGCAAAAGGTTAAATCCCCACAAGGGCCACAAGAACCGCAATCCATCATGGTCTTTCCTATCATGTTTCAGAGTGACATCATGGGAACCTTGTTCCTGCGGACGGAGCGGCCCCCTCTAATGTCTAACAAAAGAGAAATAAAACTCTGCCAAGGGATAGCTAATGCAGTTGCCATAGCCATCAAAAATGCCCACCTCTTCGCGAGTATCAAAGAAGAATCAAGGAAGCGAGAGATGGCCCTGATAGAATTGGAGAGGGCAAAGTATGCCCAGCGGGAATTGGAGTTGAAGGCCAAATATGAAGAGCTTTTTGAACATGCCTCTGACGGGTTGATTACTCTGGATAAAGATGGATTTATTAGGTTTGCTAATAAAAAAGCAATAGAGATAACTGGGTATTCCAAGGGAAGCTTATTAGGAAAACATATCCATCAATTATTTTATACTGAAACCCTTCCCCAAAATGGTTCTTGCCCCTGGAATATCTTGGAAGGGGTAGAACTTCCCGGTAGTATGGATATTTTTATCCTTACTAAGGATGGGAGGAAGCGGTGTCTTTCTGTTACTATGAATCGGCTTCCGGATAAAGAGAATACTATTACCTTCTCTTTTCGGGATGTGACAGAGAAAAGGACTTTAGAAAGAAGGCTTAGAGAATCCGAGGAAAAGTATAGAATTATGATCGAAAGGGCCAATGATGGGATTATTATTGTCCAAGGTGAGCTTATTAAATTTGCCAATAAAAAATTTCAGGAAATGATGGAATATAGTGCCGAAGAAGTTAGATCCCTGGATTATAGAAAAATACTTGCACCGGAAGAGTATGACCCTATCAGGGAGGTCTTCTGGAAAGGGCTAATTGAGAGGGAATTATCTCAACCCTTTGGGATAACCCTTATGAATAGGTATGGGAAGAGGATAGAAGTTGAAGTTAGTGCCGCTCCTATTGAGTTTAAAGGAAGACCCGCCTACCAGGTTTTTTTACGGGATATTACTAGAAGGAAGGAGCTAGAAATCCAACTAAAGCAGCATGCTAAAGAGATCTGGGAAGCAAACCAAAAACTTAAGGAAATAGATAAGATTAAATCTAACTTTTTAGCTGCAACCAATCATGAACTTCGAACTCCTCTTACGGTTATAAAAGGGTATATTAAACTCTTATTAAGTGAATCCCCCGGTAAGATTAATAATGTCCAAAAGCAATTATTAAAAGAGTCCAAAGAAAGTCTGGATAGGCTTGTCTCCTTAGTGAACTCTATGTTGGACCTATCGCGAATTGAATCCGGGACTATGGAAATGGAGATCAAGGATAGAGAGCTAATCCCCTGTTTATTGGATGTCATCAAACGTATGGAGCATTTTGTAAAGGATTCAGGGCTAAAATTAGATTTAAAACTGCCTAAAGTCCTACCCCCGGTTCCCTTTGATAAAGACCGCATAGAACAAGTAATGATAAATCTAATTGATAATGCGATAAAATTCTCCACCAAAGGTGGAAAGATCAGAATTAGCGTATCTGATGGAAAGGACCAAATTTTAATCAGTGTGGAAGATCAAGGTATGGGTATTCCAGAAGAAGACCGGGCAGTTATATTCAATGAATTTAGTAAATTAAAAAGGAAAAAAGTAGGTATTCAAGGGACGGGATTAGGCTTAGCCATAAGTAAGAAGATCGTGGAAGCCCATGGGGGAAAAATTTGGGTAGAAAGTTTGCCCCAGAAAGGAAGCAAGTTCTTTTTTTCTTTACCTCTAATAAAACCTTCACCCAATTAAATTTTTGCCATACGATGTGAGGAGCATTATATTTATACTACTATCAGTAAATGGGTAATATTGGTCTCTAGTTATCAGGATCAATCTTTCAATCCCGTAACACCTGTTAACTGTCATTCTGTGGTAAATATGTACTCCTTTTTTCTAGAGGGGGAGTGTTATTCCCTACAGAGCCGGGACAGTGAAATACGAGGAATACCAGAATGAAAAAAGGTCGTTCTCTTCTGGTAATAGATGATGACATTAGCCTGGTGAACTATATAAAAAATTTATTTTCCCTAAAAAAAGAATATAAGGTTACCACCGCTATAAGTGGACAAGAGGCCTTGAACATCATCCGGAAAGGGATTAGCCCAAGCGTGGTATTGTTAGATGTTTTGATGCCAGGAATGGATGGCTTAGAGACGCTTCGGGAGATAAAAAATATCTCACCAGACATGCCGGTGATCATGCTTTCTGGAGTTGATCAGATCGAGACTATTGTTGAGGCCATGAAGAGTGGGGCTTGTGATTACATAAAAAAACCTTTTGAGGATGATGAGTTACGGATTGCCATTAATAAGGTCTTTGAGAAGCAAGAATTATTGCAGGAGATCAGGGACCTAAATGAGCAGCTTAGGGGAGAGGAAGCGATAGCTTTTGTAAGCATCAGTGCCCCAATGGAGAAGATTAAAGGATTAATAGAACAGATATCCGATTCTGATGTACCGGTATTGATCCTGGGGGAGAGTGGTGTAGGAAAGGAGGTTATAGCCCGCTATCTCCACCTGAGATCTCCTAGAAAGGACAAGCCATTCATCAAAGTCAATTGTGCTGCTTTACCTAAAGAGCTTTTAGAAAGCGAGCTTTATGGACATGAAAAAGGGGCTTTTACTGGGGCTTATCGGCAAAAGGCAGGGAGGTTTGAATTGGCTAATCGGGGCACCATATTCTTGGACGAGATTGGTGAGATTGACCTGATGCTGCAGGCAAAGCTCTTGCAAGTGCTGCAAGATGGAGAATTTACCCGGGTTGGGGGGGAGAAGGATATTAAGGTTGATGTGCGGCTGGTAGCCTCTACCAATAAGGACCTAGAGGTTTCAGTAGAGCAAGGAACCTTCCGAAAGGATCTCTACTATCGGTTAAACGTGGTAAAAATTGTAGCCCCTCCCTTAAGGTGGAGGAGGGAAGATATACCAATTCTATGCCAACACTTCTTGGATAAATACAATAGAAAGCATGGCACAAAAATCAAGAAGATCTCCCCCGTTCTGATGAAGTTCTTTGAGCAATACTCCTGGCCAGGGAATGTTAGAGAGCTAGAGAATATGATCAAGAAACTAGTAGTTTTCCAAAGCGAAAATCTTATCCTAGAAGAACTTTCTCATAATATCTCCCAACGCGCAGAGAATCAAGGAGAAAACCCCCTAGACCTCTGCCATAGTGCCTCTATACCCTTGAAAGAAATAGGGAGAAAAGCAGCCCTAAAGGCAGAAAAGGAGCTAATAAAGTCAATATTGGATCGTACCAGATGGAATAAGGCTCAAGCCGCCCGTATTCTAAATATAAGTTATAAAGGACTCCTCAATAAGATCAGGGAATGTGGTCTGGAAGACCATTAAATTTATCCCTCCAATGAATGAGCATTATTTTACCTAATTTGAGAAATATAATTCCCTATTTGTCTAATTTTTCCCCCCTCATTTATTCCCATTAAAAACCTGAAAGCATTCTCTTTTCCTAAGCTTTCGTTTGATATAAGAAACAATGGCATATTTTTTGCTATAATTGTTTCTCTCTAACGATATTATTTAATGATATTAATAATATTGGAATTTTCATCTTGGGAGTAAAGGTTTTAGCTTTTGATAAAGAACCTAAAGGGTTCACCCCGGTGCCCTAGAGACGATAACTTGATAGCATAGGAATTTTCATTTTAATAATGCGGTTTTTCAGGGTATCAATTCCGAGGAGGTAGATCGCATACCAATTTCCTTTTTTGACAGGATTTACCAGATGAAGCAGGATAAATACAGAGGAAGCGCTCATGAGCTATTGGCTCACAAAGGACATGAAAAATAGGTCAGGCTTCCAGCCTGACAAGAAGGTATTTTCAAGGGAAAAATTGGTAAATCCTGTTAATCCTGTCTAAAAAGCCCGCCCGAAGGGCGATAACTTGGTTATTTTAGTTACTAGGGTTTAAAAGTCTAACCTTTTCCGCCAGAGGACAGAAAGTTGCAAAATAATTTAAATAATTTAAATGAGGTATTGACGCGGAGGATGTTTGATTATTTTTTTGATAAAGAAGTAAAGAGGGCTCATCGTTATAGATTATTTTTCTCTCTCGTTCTAGCTCAGCCAAATATAAGACTCTCCAGTAAAGGAATCAATGCTAGGGTGAAGAAAAAAGAAATTATGAATACTGTTACCTGCTTAATCAGTAGAGAAATCCGCAATTCAGATATTATCGGGTGGTTTGACAAAGGTAAATTATTTATCATCCTCGTAGAAACAGATAATCACACTCCCGTGAAAGTGGGGGAGAGGCTAATAGATTCAATTAAAACCTATAACTTTGGCGAAGATAAAGTGTCGCTAAGTATTGGTGCTGTCTGTTTCCCTACTGACGGGGTTGATACACAGGCTATCATAGATAAAGCTGCCTCATTATTGAGCCAGGCAAGAGTAAAGGGAGAAAACCAGATATTATTGCCTTAAGGATAATCCTCCCTCACTTCCAAATTTTTTGCCACGGATGCATTAGGAAATTCAAAATCTCTTGAATGTCGATCAGAGAATAATTGTTCTTATATTGGGTAATTTACTTCCCATTTTCACTCTTTTTCCCTATCCTTCTGCAAGACCTATATCCCATAAATTCCTTGTTCTACTAGATATATCAAGGAAAATTAGAGCTTGCAAAAAAAATGGCACAGTTATTGCAAATTATTATTTATAACCGGAGCAAATATCAAGAGGTCTAGAGCATGAGCAATGTTAAAAGGGTTAAGGGAATGATATTACAACTACAAACCCAATTCATAGGAATGAGATTCCTCGGCAAAAACCAAGGCCCGATGGTATGGGTAAGAAAATGTTGGAATTGTGGGGCAATCTTAAAGAAAGAAGACCCGCTGAAGGTAGTGGTATGCAAATGCGGCTGGGAATGGAGATGAGCAAAGCCCTATGCTAAGGCATAAAATTAACTTATTAAGGCACCTCTTTTTTATTACCGATACATTTACTATTGGTTTATCCTTTCTCTTGGCCTATCAAATACGGCTAATACTCTTTTACAGAGACTATCTAAGTTCTACCGCACCTTTCAATAAGCACTTATGGTTATTGGTAGGGGTATTGTTTATATGGCCCGTCTTATTGAAATATTATGGAGGGTACGAGCCTTTAAGGAAAAAGACCCTTTGGGAACATATCCTGTTGGTTATTAAGGTTAACTCCGTAGGTTTGTTATTAATTTCTCTTTATAACTTTTTGGCTAAAGAGGAATTCAGTCGACTAATGTTCATATCCTTTGTTTTTATCAATTTTTTCATATTAGTAGGTATTCGAATAGCAGCTACTATTATATTGAGAAAGATACGGGTTAAGGGTCACAACTGCCGCAATGTCCTTATTATAGGTACTGGCAACCGGGCCCAGAAGCTAGGAGAATTATTTAATTCTCATCCGTATTGGGGGATAAAGGTTTTAGGGTATTTAGATGATGCACCTAGGGAGGAAGATGCAAGGCTCCTGGACTCCCGAATAATCGGCAAGCTAGATGATCTCCCCAGGATTCTTGATAGGAATGTAGTAGATGAGGTGATAATAGCCCTGCCCAGAAGTTGGCTCCATAGGTTAGACGATTTGGTTTATACCTGCGAAGAGGCCGGGGTAGATATTGCTGTTAGGGCAGATTTGTTTAATACCACGATAGCCCAAACTCATTTCACAAAATTTATGGAGATACCGATATTAAACTACACTACTATCCCTTCCCAGGAGATAGCCCTGCTTGCTAAGAGGGTATTTGATATTATTGGGTCTGGTTTTCTGTTAATTCTCATCTCTCCCCTTTTCCTATTGATCTCTCTGGCTATAAAACTTACCTCGCCCGGGCTAGTACTATTTAAGCAAATAAGAGTAGGGCTTCAGGGCCGTATTTTTTATTTATATAAATTTAGGTCCATGGTAGTAGATGCTGAGAAGAAGTTGAGGGAGTTGAGAAACCTGAATGAATTAAACGGACCAGTATTTAAGATAAAGAATGATCCTCGGGTTACGCCTGTGGGGAAATTAATTCGGAAGTTTAGTCTTGATGAGCTTCCTCAACTGATAAATGTGTTTAAAGGAGATATGAGCTTAGTGGGGCCCAGGCCACCCATCCCGGATGAGGTTGTTCAATATGAGAGGTGGCAAAGGCGTCGGCTAAGTATGCGACCTGGTATAACCTGCATCTGGCAGGTAACGGGGAGAAACAAGATTGATTTTGATGAATGGATGAAGATGGACCTGGAATATATTGATAACTGGTCCTTAAATCTTGACTTGAAATTGCTGTTAAAAACTGTCCCGGCTGTTCTTACCGGGAATGGCGCCAGCTAAACTTTTGGTGTCTTTGTGCCTTAGTGGCAGGCCTGTATGCCATGCCAACGGCACAGGGAGAGAAAGGTTGGACGGGTAAACGGTTACAAGATTAGATGGACTTACTGAATCGCAACTACCGTCTCCTGTCTTCACGGTTCGAGGAGGTCTTTTAGAAAATGGAAAAACGTTGGTATGCACTCTATACTAAGCCCAAGAAGGAAGAGCTGGTTTGTACCGGCTTGGAGCAAGAGAATATAACTACTTTCTTGCCAAAGATCCAGGAAAAACAGCCCCGGGGGAATACACCAAGGGTTGCCCCTTTATTCCCCTGTTATATATTCGTTAATATCTCCCTCTCTGCTGAATATGGCAAAATTAGATGGAAACCGGGTGTAAAGAGGCTTATAGGTTATGGAGATACCCCTGTCCCTATTGATGACGATATAGTTTCCTTCTTACAGCACCACGCATCTAGATCCGGAATGATTAAACCGAAGCCCACCAATAATTTAAAAGTAGGTAATAAAGTAGGTAATAAGGTTAGAATAATGAGTGGAGCGTTAAGGGGATTAGTAGGCATAATTGAAGATCCCCCTTTAGCTAGTGGTAGGGTACGGATTCTAATGGAGCTTATTGGGGGACAGAACCGGGTCGAGCTCCCATGCTCTATGATAGAAATCTTGTGAATGGTTAATGGTTACTAGTGACTGGTTAGTGACCACTAATCACTGATTACCTTTATTAGGGTAGGTAGATTAATTTGACATTGTCACATTATATAAATTCTAAATTCGAAACACTAAATCCTAAACAAATGCAAATGACTAAAATTCAAAATCATAAAATGGTTTTGAGATTTGGATTTAGGATTTTGATATTGTCTTAGGTTTAGTGCGTAGGGTTTAAAATTTGATTAGCCGGGTTGCTCTTCAACCCAATTATAGAATTTTCTCTAATATATTGATTTTATTAGCTTTTCGGAGAAAAAGCTCCGGATGCAATGGCGGAGCTATATTTTTTGAACCTTTGTAAGTTAAGTTAGGTCCTTTTATTTTCAAATGGTATTTAAGCTATAAAGGAGTATGGTATGAAAAAGAAAAGTGTCTTGTGCTTGGTTTTGTGTTGGATATTCCTCCCGTGTTTGGTTAGTGCTCAGATAGGAGAATGGACAGCCAGGTATGATGGCGGAGGAAACGGTGGTGATGTCTCGAATGCCTTAGCCGTAGATCTCGATGGTAATGTTTATGTTACCGGGTCGAGTATCGGTAATGGCGCTTCGACTTCTGACTGTACCACCGTCAAGTATGATGCCGATGGGAACCAAATATGGGCAGCCAGTTATAATGGACCGGCAAATATCAGTGATGGGTGCAATGCGATTGCCGTGGATAATAGGGGTAATGTCTATGTCGCGGGTGGGAGTTGGGGCGACCTCAGTATAGCGAAAAACGATTATATAACCATAAAATATGATGCTGATGATGGGAGCCAAGTTTGGGAAGCCCGATATGATAGCGGGAATGGCAATGATGAAGCGTTTGCCATTGCGGTAGATGAAGATGGTAATGTCTACGTAGCAGGTGTAAGTACGGGAGTTGGCACCGGCTACGACTATGTCATCATTAAATATGATCTTGATGGAAATCTTCTCTGGCTGGATCGATATAATGGCCCCGGGAACAGCACCGATTGGCTCAATTCCATGAAGATAGATGAATTGGGGAATGTCTATGTGACGGGTTATAGCCGAGCGGGCGGCAACAATACGGAGGACATTGCTACCATCAAATATGATACTGATGGTAACAGGTTGTGGCTGGTTAGGTATAATGGTCCAAGGAATCACAGGGATATGGGTGGTGCTTTAACTATAGATGATGATGGTAATGTGTATGTTACTGGCTTGACATGGGGAGGCACCTCTAAGAAGGATGATTGTATTACAATCAAGTATGATGCAAATGGAACCCAGCTTTGGACTGCCACATATCAAGGACCCGTGGCATTTGGGGATGAAGGTGATGCCATAGCGGTAGATCATGACGGCAATGTCTACGTGGCTGGGGTCAGCCATGGCGGGGCTTCTTATTATGATTATATTACCCTCAAATACGATGCTAATGGGACTGAACAATGGGTGTCTCGGTATAACGGCCCAGGAAACAATTTGGATTGGGCTGATGCTTTAGCCCTGGATACTAATGGTAATGTGTATGTTACTGGCGAAAGTGATGGAAGTGGTTCTGAAGGAGACTATACTACCATCAAATATGATACAGATGGGAACCTAATCTGGATAGCTAGAGAAAACGGGCCAGGAAATGGGAATGACTCTGCTAATGATATAGCATTAGATAACAACGACGCGGTCTATGTGACGGGAGCAAACGTTGGGAGTGATTCTTCTTCGGACTATTTTACTATAAAATATGATAAAGATAGACCCGAGGTGGTAAACCGTCCACCTGTAGCTGCTGATCAGACAGTGACGACAAATGAGGATACGCCCGTATCTATTATCCTGGGAAGTGATCCAGATGGGGACTCTTTGACCTATGCGATGAGTGATCAACCTGATCACGGGCTGTTGAGTGGAACTCCTCCTGACCTGACCTATACACCGGATGCTGACTTCCAAGGATCTGACTCTTTTACCTTTATGCTCAATGATGGGCAAGTAGATAGTGCACCGGCCACGGTCAGTATTACCATCAACCCGGTCAATGATCCGCCGGTGCTCGGTCCCATAGGCAACAAGGCGGTCAATGAAGGGGAGCCCCTACAAATTATCACAACCGCCACAGACCCTGATGATGATACATTAACCTTCTCTGCCAGTAACTTACCCACTG
>Ga0156295_1217_pt1 | contig 13545 bp, 12 predicted proteins | sample RifCSPlowO2_12_FD_107943 | JGI IMG/M metagenome (GOLD analysis project Ga0156295, IMG submission 107943) | Nitrospinae bacterium RIFCSPLOWO2_12_FULL_45_22 | reverse complement strand
CATGGCCCGCCCGCAAGAAAAAATTCTCTGCCACCTTATATTCTACTCCTACCCGAAAATCGTCTATAGCATGCCAATTCAAATCCATATCCATATCCTGTAACAGAAAAGACCTTGAACTCCGGTGGTTATGCTGATTGAAGTTATATCTAGCCCTGGTCCAATCTTCGCGCTGCCAGTCAGCCACAATAAGGAGGCGTGGGTGAGGTCGGAAGGCTATCCCAATACCCCAGGTAGGGGGATTGAGGAGTCGCCAGCGAAAATCGGCCTTATCTGCTATCTGTAAAAGGGTATGTCTCTCCTCATTCTCACCCGTAAATTTTAAGGTTCCACCAGTACGATACACAGCGCCTACTTGTAGCTGGGGAGACATCTGATAGAGGACACCAAATACCCCTTCTACACCCCAGCCCCAACCCTTGGCCTCATAATCATAGCCATAATTTCTTCCGGGATTATCCGGGTCGAGGAAGGCCTTATGGCCATCCTGCCCCATCTTGCCCCACAAGAAGTTAAATCCTGAACCAATAGAGAGTCCAGGTAATATCTCCTTTGCTACCGAGATATTATTTATTGCCAAAAAAAAGTTACCCCAAAGTCTCCCATCTATTAATGACTGAGAAGGGAGTCGGTTCCTATCCTGCCAACTGCTGGCAGTACCTAAGGGGGTATAAAAACCGGCGCCAAAATGATACCCCTTCCACTGCCAGGCAGCTTCTATATCTTGCATCAAGGCTAAAGGGGTTCCCATCTCATCGTCCCGAAAATAGTTAGGCTCTTCTGGATATATAGCAGTAAGGAAATCGCCACGGCGGGGGTCCATATCTTGTGCCAGCCTATTGATATTGGTATTAGAGACATGGTTCCGATCCTTATAGTTATACTGGATCATCTGCCAGAAGCCCCCCCTTATCTGCTTCTGGTGCAACTGAGTGAGGCCCGCCGGGTTCCAGTAAATGGCCGTTGCATCATCAGCTAGGCCGATAAAGGAATATCCCAGAGAAGCAGCCCTATCTCCGAACCCATAAAAATAATAGCCACCGGCTCCTGCTTGCTTAATGCCTAAAAACAAAAACAAGATACTGCAAAAGAATCCCCTTGCCCATTTACTAGCCCCCACATTATCTCCTTTCTCCGATGAACTGCTGCTAGACCTAACACCACTATACCACTAAGAACTTTTATCTCGAAGAAGAGCAAGAATCAAATCCTCAGCCATCTTTTTTGCCTTGCCTAAGGCAAAGGCCTTTTTTTCAAAGAGCCATTGCAAAGATAAGCCATCAATAATACTGATAATTAGAGTAGCCAGGAGATGGGGATCCACTTTCTTAAAGAGCCCCTGGTTTATCCCCTCTTCTATAATATCCCCTATCATCTCTCGGTAGTGGGAATAAAAGTGGGCATTCACATCCCTAAATGCCTTCTTTTGACTTATCTCGCTCCAGAAGTTCACCAGCATCTCATAAGATACACCATCCTGGGCAATCTCAAGGCAGACATCCAGCAAACCCCGGAGGGCTTGCTTTGGGTCTTTTATACCGTTAAGTTTGTCGGCGATCAGGGCATCCCATTGGTTTACCAGGTTCTCCATAGCCGAGATAAGGAGCTTTTCTTTGGTATCAAAGTAGTAATGTATAATGCCCTTACTGACCTCAGTCTTGTCCGCTATATCCTGCATAGTACAGGCATTATAGCCCTTTTCCAGGATGCACTGGTAGGTAGCCTCGATTATCTGCTTTTTCCTCTTCTCGGTAAGGGGTATTTCCTCTATTTGTAAAGGTAAAGGGTTCTCCATTTTATTTATCCCTGCCTTATTTTTTCTTTGCCACAAATCTGCCCCGGCCGGCCATTCCTCGCTCTACGGCATCTACCAACATCTGGAACATATCAATCGTACCCTGGTATATCTCCTGACCATAGCGGTTTATTACCTCATCTTTGAATTTATTCTCTAAAATTATATTCGATTGACGGTACTGCTCCCCCATCCCTTTGCCGATATCTTCCTGGGAAAGGATAGTAAAACCATTATTTGCCAGGAGGGCAACATAGCCTGGTAAGGTTTGGAGGTTAGGAATAGCCAGGGGCTGCATCAATCCCCTTAGCTCGTCAGTCATCTTTTCGGTTTCTAAATGATCGGTAAAGGCAATAATCCCGTCTTTTTTTAAGACCCGTGCCGCTTCGGCTATTAACTTTGCCTTATCTGGTACATGACACCAGGCATCCTGTCCCCAAACTGCATCAAAACTGGCTGCTTCAAAAGGTAGTTCCATAGCATTGCCCAGGCGAAATGATACCAGATGCTCTAAGCCAGCCTCTCTGGTCCTTTTTACAGCCTCATTATAATGGGTCTCCAGGAGATCTATACCTACCATGGCACAGCCATAAGTACTGGCCAGATACCGGGCCGGGCCACCTAATCCACTGCAGATATCCAAAACTTTTTGCCCCTTTTTAAGGCCGGCCTTTTCGGCCAGGATTTTAGTCTCCTCCAGACCACCAGGATGGATATTATCACCCCAGATCAGCTCATAGATCTGCGACCCGCACATATCGGTATATAATGCCCCTACATTTACTTCTGATGCTGCTTTGCCCTGTTTCATACTTGCCTCCTCCTTTTATTTTAATCAGGTTAGCTAAATTAAAACCATAGTAACTGTTTAGCCACAGAGGCACAGAGGCACAGAGGCACAGAGACTAAATGTAAAGCTTAAAGCGAAAAGTGCAAAACTAAGGAAATATTCCTTAGCTTTACACTTTGCACTTTACACTTTTAGCTTCCCTTTGTGTGTCATTTCGTTTATCTCGGTGCCTCTGTGTCTCTGTGGCAAATATTTATCCTATGAAAATTAGGTCTGTTACTCAGGCTTCAAACAAGCTGGCGGCCTTTACCATACGTTTTAGCTTCTCTAGGGCCGCCTCCCTTGTCCGGAGCCTCAGGCCGCAGTCAGGCGATAGCCAGAGATTCTCTTTCCCTATCTTTTCTATGGCATATTTTATCCGGTCTATCACTATCTCCAGACTCTCTACTTCATCAGTATTGGAGCTGATACAGCCGTAAGAAATCTTTTTCCCTTTATCTTGTAAAAGCTCTCTATTTACCCAGGGTAAGTCTGCTAGATTAGCCCCTTCAATATCGAGAATAGCTACCGGGGCATCCAGTAGCTTCTGAAATATGGGACGTACATCACCACATACATGGAGAATAGCTAACTCTGCTTCCCCTGTCACCCTCTCCAGGGCCTTAAAACCAGCTTCCAGGTCTGCCCCAATACTGAAGAAGGGCTCATCAATCTGGATAATTTGTGCACCTGCACCTCTCAATGCCCTGGCTTCGTAAGCTAATACCTCGGCCAGGTCCATGATGAATGCCGGGTCAGTAATAGACTGATACGGGGCACCTTCTGCCAGTGACGAAGCCATAGCCATGGTAGTAGGTCCCGTAAGGATCCCTTTTACCTTAGTATCACCAGCAAGCGATTTAGCATAATAATAATCGGCTACGGTTATAGGTTCAGGAGGAATATCTATCTTAGACTTAACCTTATACCCTTTACCGCTGCAATCATAACCCGGGATCTTCTGGGCAAAGATCCCAATCATGTCAGCCCTTACCTGCCCATCAGAGATTATATCTATCCCAGCCTCTATCTGGTCAGTAACCGCACGCTGGATAGCCTCTTCTGGTTTTAATGCTTTAACGGGATAACTACCTACTACCGTAGTTACTATGGCCATAGTACGGTCTATCTTTCCAGAAGGGTAAAGGTATTGACTGACTGGTTAGTTAGTTTATTTCTCCATTTTATCCATTACCTTATATCCTGTCAAGAAAATTTTTTCTCCACCTGACGACCGATCCCTGGCCCTTGATCGGTGAGTATCCGGGGTAAATCTTTAGATAACTTTAGATGGCTAGGCTGTTACAAGATTTACCTGGTGAGGAATTTTAGGGGAATGGTTAGCCAAAATCCGAAAAATAGTTGCTCAGCATTAAAATCCTCAATCCTTACCCCCCATCTGCTGGATTGATAGTCTCTCTTATTGGGGAAATAATAGCTGACCGTGAACCCTATCAAGGAAACAGGCTGCCAGAAAAGCCCTAACCCATAATAGCCAAGGTCGCCACCATACCAATCTATCATCCAACCGACTTTTTCTGGCCAAATCCAGCCATAGCCTCCTATTCCCCAAACATCCTCTTCATTGATCCCGTAATTGTTCCACATATAGGTTAGGGTAATTTGGGGGGCCAGGTGAGGAATGGGTAGATTCTTGCTGGCCACCAGATAAAAGGTTGGATAAGAAGCGTTTGGATGATGATATCTTCCCTGGGTATCAAATTTCTCATAGAAATCCAGGTCCAGTCGCCCACCGAGATAACCAATCCCTACGGCCATAGCAGGCAGATAAGGGATATGGAATTGCCCATCGCTTAAGAACTTTATCTTGGTATCCCACTGAACCTCATCATAAAACGGACTATCCGGTTGGATCCAGTTCAACCCTACATCCCAATCAATCTTCCATTCTTTAGTAATCTTTAGGGTGGGGAGACCCAAAGAAAAGGTATACCATTGGGTATCCGTCTCCCAGAAAGAGAGTTTATATCGTTCATTAGTGATGGGGTCCTTCCAGTTATACTTCAGATACCCCCCTTCATAAGCCTGCGGGAAAAAGGTATTGGAAGGCCAAGTATCGGCAGTAGGGATATAATTCAGGCCCCACCAATAGCCTATACTGACTGGAGGGCTAGCTAGATGTAGAAGAGCAATACAGGAAAGAAATATAATTTGCCTGGTAGAAGTACGATACCATCCGTATTTGCTTAACTTTCCCTTCCCGCCTGCTGGACGGACAGGTAGGTGGGACCTAATTGCCATACCATACCTCCCTTAGTTCTTAGTCCAACAAAAAATTAGGCTACCAAGGTAGAGATAGCGGGGCCGGCTTCGAGATGGGGGCAATAGCAAGAAATTACCCCAGGCCATCAGGGTTAATTGTTCCAGGTCGAAGGCAGGTTGTCAAGGATAAAAATTTAGAGAAAACTCACCGGATATATCCGCCTGCTCCTTCACCCGAGACGGAAGGGATTCCCGCATAAAACTATGAATTGCAAAATCTTTAACAATATGGTATTTGATTGGGGCCAGATTAAAATAAAAGGGGGGTTAGGATGAGCAATAATAGCAAAAGAACCTACTGGTATTATTATCTCATTATCTTTTTGTTATTAGGGGGCTATCTTATCCTTCATTATCGTGGCGGAGAGGGTTGGTATCAATGGGAGAAGCTAGGGCCAAAATTTCGGTATCGCTGGACTAAGAATGCGGCCTCAGTAAGGATACCCGTTGAAGGGCCGGTGATAACTATACCTGTCTCAGCCGCTAACCCAGATATCGCGCAAAAACCTGTCAAAGTAAAGCTCTCTATAGATGGGCAGTTCATAGAGGAGATAGTTTTACGGCACCGTAAATGGCAGAGCTTTGACTATCTTATTCCTGATCCCAAGAAGAAATCTGTAGAACTGAGGTTCAAAGTCAACCGCACCTGGAACCCCCTGGAAACCATAGGTAGTAATGACGATCGGGACTTAGGGGCAGCGGTAGGGCCTTTTTCCTGGAAAGGGTGGGAGATCGGCTCTAGGGTAGGATTTTATGACCAGGAGATGGGAGATAACGGCACCTCCTTCCGGTGGACCCGGAAACAAGCCTCCATCATGCTAGCAGTTAAAGGAACCGTATTATCCATCCCTATCCAGGCCGTCCACCCCCATATGGGGAGAAACCCGGTAAAGGTGGAAGTCTTTATGGATGATAAATTGTGGGATACAGTTGTATTGAAAAAGGGTGGCTGGTGGGAAGTATTGGAGTATAAATTGCCGTCCTGGGATAAAAAGGCCCTCAAACTAACTTTTAAGGTGGACCGAACCTGGAGTCCGTTAGAGGCTAGATACAATAATAATGATCCAAGGGATATAGGAGTAGCTATAGGGGAGATATTCTGGAAGGACTAAGGTTGCTCCTGTCCCTTTTTCTTTTCTATACAGTTTTTCAGCCGCTCTCTATCTTTGGCTGAGAGCTTTTTCTCTAGCTCAGAACCCTTAAGGGCTTCGGAGGCTATCTTGAAGCGTTGCTCTTCCTCGTCGTTTTTCTTATCACCTGGCAGCTCCTGGAAGTTATATATTTTATTAAGGCATATATAAACCCACCGCTCCTGATATCTGTCAGAAGCATAAACTACATAATCTGGCTCCCCTTCTTCGATAAAAAGGCGATATTTCTGCCAGTGCTGCGGATACAACTGATATTGGGCGCTGAACTTCAATAGCTTGCCTTTTTTACTGCAATTAAGCAGAAACAGGCCCGGCAACAAAAGAGCCAATAAAAGGATGAAAGGGAAAAATTTTTTCTTATTCATATAGATCAGTTAGATCAGTTGAATTGTAATCCGCCGCGGGCTCCCCTAATGATCTTTCAATATCTTCCGGGCTTTCTCCCGCCTCCAGTCTATTTACCATCTCACCAAACTCATCCCCCAACTCCTCTCCCATCTCCTGGCCCATTTTTCGCATCCAGCGACCAACGCTTCTCGGATCACTTTCATCCAGGTCTCCTAATTTACTTGGATCAGCTAGGCCCTCTAACCGACTCTCTTCGGATTTGATCAATGAAACCCGGGATATCAGACGGTTCAGATCATAGCTATTACAGTATGGGCAACACGCCCCTTGACTTGCGGCAATAGTGGGCCAGAGTTTAGAAAATAACCTGCGGCAATTAGTGCAAAGATATTCATAAATCGGCATTATCCCATCAGCCCTCCTTTTTTCTCGGCAACATCCTCAGATAAAATTATTTATCCTTTTTACACAAAATAAATCGCTTCGTCAATACCTTTTTGATAATTTGATAAATTCAGTAATCCCGGTCCTTTTTTCCTCATTGCTCTTCTGCCAGGCTAAAAATGATAGGCACTTCTATCTGGATGGTACTCTGATTTTTTAATTGCTCTGGTATTGGCACAAAGGGAGCGGCTTTATTTACCATCCTCTTGGCCGCCTTGTCCAGGATACTATATCCGGAAGAGGTAATTACTGTAATCCCGCCTACCTGGCCATTATTCAAAATATTGAAGCGTATAGATACCCTCCCTTCAATATCCATTTGCCTGGCCTGTCGTGGATAGAGCTTGGCCTGGTCAATTTTTTGCCTGACCCATGACTGGAATTGCAATAAGATATCTCTCTGCTTTTCTGGAGAGATACCGTCACTACCCAAGGGCTTCGTTGGCTCTTTACTGAGAAAGAGGACTGGTGGTTGAGGTTTATAACTAACTCCAGATAAGACAGTACCAGTGGGTTTAGGGGCCGGTTTTGGTTCCGAAACCAACCCTGGACGAGACCCAGGTTGTGTGGGTGTCACTAAATTATCTTTGGACTTCCTCTTTTCTGCTTTTTTGCTAACCTCCTTTTGGAGGGGGGATTTCTCTTTGAGGTGCTTTACCCTGGCCATTTTACTATGGAGCGGATAAGTATATACTGGCAACTGCTTGATTTTTCCGGTTGAAGTGGAGGGATGGTCAGCAATTATCCTTATATATACTATTTCCCTCATATCAAGAGATAGTTGCCTTTTCCCTATGGTTGCCAGGAAAAGGGAAGCATGTACCATTAGAGAAACCAGAAGAGATATCTTCATTACCCAGTCTTTTGACCACATAGGAAAAAGAAAATTAGTCATGCGAAACGCCTAACCATAGGACAGACGTCTCGCCTGCCAGAAAAGGTCATTTTCAGAAAAACGCTAGAACCCTGCCTTTACTAAGGCATAGACATTAATTCCTGGTTCAGGTAAATTGGCTCGGTTTAGATGTTCATGATATTTTTTATCAGAGATATTTTCCACCCCTACTATTAGCTCGTAACCTTTCTGGAGGTGGATACCACCCCGTACCCCAAAGGTAGAAAAACCCCCGGTCTGATCTTCCCCAAACGACCGGGCTGCCCGGTCCTGATCATCTACAACTCTAGCATCCATCTCGATCCAGAACCTCTCTTCCAGATCATCATACCTAAGCCCCAAATTAGCTTCTAGAGGCGGTATTTCCGGTAGCGGGGCATCAGCTTCTTCATCATTGCCCCAGGTATAAGCCAGGTTACCCAACAGGGAAACCGTTGGTGTTACCAACAACCTACCAGCTAGTTCAACCCCCCGCAGGGTAGCCCGTTCAATATTGACATATTGCTTAACACCCCTGGCTCCTGTAGTCGTGGGGCGCAGGTTAGGATTGATCTTCCCGCTTATATAGTCGTTTATCTGGTTATAGAAGGCTGAAAGGTTGATATTGAGTCGCTGAAACCTGGCCTGGAGCCCCAGGTCAAGCTGGAGACTCTTTTCTGGGTCGAGCTCCGGGTCTCCCAGATAATCATAGTTATCCACTGTGTTAATAAAATAATTAGAGTATCTCTCATTCGGGTTGGCCGTTCGAACTCCACGTCCCAGAGAGCCTCTCAAATCAATATTATCCATCAGGTGGTATATTAGTCCCAGGTTACCACTGACATTGGTCTCCCCCTGGGGAGAAGATTGCTGGGCATCGGCCCTTACTCCATCAGCCCTAAAACCCAGAGTAGTACTCAGTTTAGGAAAAGGATCAAGCTGGTATTCGATAAATCCTCCTAAATCATTTATATATGCCTCGGGCCATATCTTTGACCACATGGTCATAGGCATATCTCGGATCATTAACCGATTGTTATCTGCTGATAGCTCATAAAAATCTATGCCAGTGATTAGAGATCCCCAGGGGGCAAAGCTAAAACCTGTTTCCAGCTTGCCACCATAGGTATCCGTATGGCTATCGGTCTGCATAAACATCATAGGTAAGGTCGGTTTATGTTTGTTATCCATCAGGTGGTCTACTCGGTTCCGGTAGAGTTTAGCGGAGAGGTATTTCATGCGGGGTAAGGGTTCCTTAAAAGAATATTCCAGGCTATACATTTCCGTATCATCATCCCGTCCATCCATGGCCAACGCCGGGTAGCGCATATCTCGGCCAAATCCCTGTCCATAACCAAATTCCAGCCGCTGCATATGGGTAGGGTTAAGACCGACCCTAAGGTCATAATTGATATCCCTGAAACGGGAGTCATGCACCTTACTATCGCCAGAGCGGTAGTCACGATAATTTTTCCCACCCGTACTCAGTTGAAAATCGAAGGGTTTAGCCCCACCCCAAAGCGTAAGCCTGCCCTTTTTACCAGAGGCCGTGCTATCAAAGCCGGAATCTATTTCTCCGTGGATTTCAAACTCTTCAAACCTTGTCGGCTTTCTTTTTATGAGATTGATCACACCACCCATTATCCCGGGCCCCTGGATGACCGAGTAGGGCCCCCGGATAACCTCCAGGCCCTCTAGTTCGTCAATATCTACATGCATGGATGGTGGGTCCATCCTGCCCGGACAGGCACCATACATCCTGGTCCCATCAAATAATAAGGTAATCCGGTCTTCCTTGAGACCCCGGATGACCGGGTCTAGACCAATAGCCCCCCGGCGAACGGCTGAAAGTCCTGTTACCTTCCGGAGCATCTCACCGGCATCCCGGGCGGTAAATTCCTCTATATCCTCTTTCTTTATGATCGAAGCAGGATATGGACTAGACTCTATCCTCTCCCCTATAACCTTTATCTCTTCGAGCTTCAAGACCTTTTTCCCCGAACCTTCTCCTTCCTGGGAAAAGGCCGGCTTAGATACTAGCAAAAAAATAGTTCCCAGGATGATAAGAAAGATTTTTCGCATAGTATGATCTCCTCCACTTTTATCGCTATCTTGGGACATTCTTCACTGCCGAGATACAAAGGACGCAAAGACAAACAGGCAAAGATCGAGCTAAAATAAAAGTGTAAAACAAAAAGCTGGAGTAATTTGACACGGTCACATTTCCCTGTAGAGAACGATAAGTGGAGTTTTCTAACCCCGCCTTAAAACCAGTCCTGAACTTGTTTCAGGAGCGGGATAAGAATGGCCCCCCCTCTCTACGAAGGCATCGGTTTCTAATGTGATAATGTCAAGCTAATGACCAGTGACTAATGACGCTTTATACAATCAGGAGATACTCTCAGGTGGGTGAGATGGTGGTTCCAAACAGATTTTTAGGGGAAGGATTAGATCATCCAAGAAAAATTTACTGAACTGGTAAGTAGGAGAAGTGTTTGCGTAGGCAGGTAGGATAAGCAATGTATCAGGTTGGGCGAATAATTTATTGGTCCGAAGAGGCCCACCACAATCCGGATTGATTAACCAACAATAGTGATCACGGACAGATTGCGTATCGGTACGCTCTTTAAGGGACTTATCTGGTCTGGTATGAGAAATACGCTGACAAGAATCGTGTCCCTTATCTCCAGATTCAGGTTGGGCAGGAAAAGATAGCTTACAAAACTCCGGACAGGTACAAATAGAGCCCGGGTGCATCTTGCAGAACATATCCCCAGCATAGCACCATCCGCTCATACAAACGAGAGTTATTACCAGAGTACTACCCAACGACCATTTTTTTATCCTTCCTCTAGCCATGAATAGATCCCAGAGAGATATTTATCGTAGTCCCTGCATACATTTCCAATGCTATCGTAAAGATAAGGTATCCCAATGGATAGGCATAGTCAAGTAGACTTCTAACCAGAGCCGGGCTACGTGAAAGTCGCTTTAGACGGGCGAGACGCCCGTCCTACGGGAGTGTAAATACATTTCCCTTCAAGGCTTCCGCTACAACATGGAATTATACTCTTTCATTCTCTTTCTACTTTTGGGTGAATATGGAGTATGACGTAAAATTGAAAACTAAAACCTCTCGAATGATCGGTTTTATGATATGATATGATAAAGGTAACAGTTCAGGTTCTTTGTCATTTCGAGCGCAGCGAGAAATCTTTCCGAGACCGGAGGCTTGAAGATTTCTCCTATCGTCGAAACAAGGATTCCTCCCGGAGTTTACCCTGAGCTCCAATAAAAGATTCCTCGCTTCGCTCGGAATGACAGGGGCGAAGGGGTCGGAATGACATTCATTTTCGATAGGGGCTGAACTGTTACTGATAAAGTAATATAGAAGAATAAAGGAAAGGAGGCCGCTTACGGTACTTAAAAATTACGGGAGGATTTGGTTATGTTGGTAGAATTCAGCATGAGTCCCTTAGACAAAGGGGAGAGTGTGAGTAAGTATGTGGCCAGGTCTATAGATATAATAGATAAGAGCGGATTATCCTACCAGGTAGGGCCTATGGGTACTGTCCTGGAAGGGGAGTGGGATGAAATATTTGCTGTTATAAAGGAATGTTTTGAGACCATGCGACAGGACTGCCATCGGGTTAGTGCCCTGATAAAGACAGATTATCGTGAGGGAGCAAAGGGGCGATTAACGGGGAAAATAGAATCCGTGGAAAAGCAGTTAGGTCGCGAGGTCAAAAAATAGCGTCTGGGAAGGTAGAGATACCCAGGTCTTGCCCGATTTTTTTGTACATTTTGGGACTCTTCCAGGGCTCCAGTAAGATACCATCATGGATAGCCCAACTCCTGCCCCGGACCGTCTTTTCAAACCCCCTTTGTCGAAACGGGCTGGAGCCATCCAGGCGGTCAAATAGCTCACCGCCAAAGGTAAAGCCCTGGTGGATCTTTTCCATGCGGGGTTTCCCCTCTAAGTAGCCACAACCATATCTTTCATAGGTAATGGCATTGTGATAAAAAAGGGGCTCTAGCAGATAAAGGTTACCTTCCAGTGCCTGCATGAATTTCTCCATTAGTTCAAAAAAATCTCTAAGCAAGCCTATGCCTTTCCGTACCTGACCAGGGGTTAAACCCGCTACCCAGGCCCGCTCTTCCTCCTTTATATTTCGCCGGCCAGTACCTAAAAAATTCCTCCTTCCCTCCTCATCCCGATCTATATTGAAGCGATCAGAAAAAGGGTCATTAAAAGATAAGAAAGATAATTCAACCTGGGAGAGATTAGTAGTTTCTAAGTCCAAGATAAAGACTGGGTCTTCATCTTCTGGCCGGCATTTTACCTCAATAGAGACAAAACCCATGCCTTGCGGACAATAGAATTTTATTACCTTTGCTTCTTCCTTATTCCGGAGAGTCCTGGGGTCAAGCTCAAACCGGCTAAATAGTCTCTCTGGGATAAGGTTCAGATAAATACGTTCCTTATCTGGTTGGGGTAAATTATTTATCTCGTAAAGAGAGGTGATTGGTTGTCCTCTGAAGATATCTTCCAACTTCATCATATTTAGGTCATTGGTCATTAGTCATGGGAGAAAAGCTAAGGCATTACTGGCCACAAGCAGGGCAACCGGCTGGGCTAATTTCCATCTTGCAAATGGGGCAAATAGCCATAGCTGCCCCAGCCCCATCAACCATGACCAGCTCTTGGATAACGGCTTGTTCTGATGGAGTTATGGCGTGGCCTTCCTGCATTAGTTGGGCCACTTTCGCCCCCCCCCGGACATCGCCAATAAACAGGGCCCCTTCTATCTGACCATCCCTTAAGACTATTTTTTTATAGACCCCTTTATCTCGATCCGTTCCTGAGAGTATCTTAACCGCCCCTTCGGGAGGAAGGGGATTGCCCAGGCAAAGGAGATTGATACCGGCTATCGTGGTAGAGGCCGCACAGATAGGTATTTCCTCATAATCGGCTTCTATACTCACCATATTCATCCCGGCTACTTCTCCCTGTTTCCAGGCCCGATACCACCGGGGAAGGCAGCGGCTAGCCTCTCCTGGTATCTCATAGCACAAGGCTACATCCCCGGCAGCAAATATCCTGGGGATACTCGTTTCCATCCTACGGTTGACAGAGATCATCCCCCGGAGTTGGACGCCTGACCATCTGACCATCTCAATATTGGGTCGTAGGCCTATAGCCACCCCCACTAATTGGCAGGAGATAGCCTCCCCGGTAGTTAGCAGTACCTCTTTAACCTTATTATTCTCTGAACCGATATGCCTTATTTTAGCCCTTTTGTATAAGCTTACTCCCCTTTTGCTCAGGCTATTTTCTACTACGGCAGAAGCCTCTTCATCCAGTACCGCAGGCCAGATATTATCTCCCGCTAGCAAATAATGGGTAACGAGGCCGCACTTGATAAAGGTATCAATTAATTCTAATCCCAGTATCCCGGTTCCTATTACTACACCAGCCGAGGCATCCTGTACCTTCTCTCGTAGCTTCTTTGCATCGGCTAAAGTTTTAAGATGTACTACACCCTCGGCATCCCAGCCCGGACAGTGGAACGGAGCGGGGCTTCCACCTGTAGCAATAAGGAGGTTATCGTAAGATATATTTTCCCCATCTTCTAAACAAACCAGTTTCTCGGCCGGGAGGACCTTTGCTACTTTTTGGTCTAACTGAAGTTCTATCTTATGCTGGGTATAAAAATCTTTTGGCCTGGCCCATAGCCTTTCCTCTGTTATCAAGCCCGCCACATACTCCGGTAAAGAGGGCCGATAATAAAATGGGTATCTTTCCTCGGAAATCATGACC
>Ga0156295_1273_pt1 | contig 13593 bp, 10 predicted proteins | sample RifCSPlowO2_12_FD_107943 | JGI IMG/M metagenome (GOLD analysis project Ga0156295, IMG submission 107943) | Nitrospinae bacterium RIFCSPLOWO2_12_FULL_45_22 | reverse complement strand
CCCGGTCTAGGCTAAACCGGTTAATCCTTTGTCTATTGGTAGTTTTATTGTCTTGCGCCCGGCGGCCCCTCCCAGTGCCTCCGCCTGTTTATGATAAAGGACAAGTCATTGAAGGGGTAGCATCCTGGTATGGTAAGGATTATCATGGAAAACCTACCGCTAGTGGTGAGATTTATGATATGTATGGGATAACAGCGGCGCATAAGACCCTCCCTCTGGGAACCGTAGTGCAGGTTACTCGCAAGGAAAAGGGTAAATCGGTAATACTAAAGATTAATGACCGGGGGCCATTTATTGAAGGCCGGGAGATTGATTTGTCTTTTGGTGCTGCCCAGGCTTTAGATATGGTCAATGATGGTCTTGCACCGGTGCAAATTGCTATCCTGAAGATTCCCGCCTCAGGTGCCGGGTCAATAGCTGGAGATTATACTTTACAGGTAGGATCATTTAGTATAAAGACCAATGCCGAGAGCCTCCTGCAAACATTGAGGCAAGAGTATCCTGATGTATACCTAACCACGAATGAGACCTGGAAGGCAAAATACTATAGAGTAAGATTGGGGCGCTTCAAATCCCGTGACTCAGCCGAAGAATTAGCCTCCCAGCTCCGGCAGAAAGGCTACGTGGTCTACTTAACCCGGGGCGATCATTAATGTAAGCCTTCAGCTATCAGCCTTCAGCTAAAAACAAGCAGAAGGCGTAAGGGGCAAGGCGTGAAGAGAAATTCTTTTTACGCCTAACGCTCTCACGCTCTGTCCCTAACACCTTACGATAAGTCTTGCTGACGGCTGTATCCTCATTTATTAATCATCTCTTCTTGTAAGCCCAGCCATACGCTGTGTGCTACTGGTCTGTCATTTGCCAGGGTTATTTCCAGGGCTTGTTGGATGATCTGAGGGGTAATATCCCTACCGCCCAGGCCCGCAATAAAGCTAAAGACTGCGGGATGTTTGGGGCTATTAACCAGGACAGCCTTCAGTTCCTGGGCAAAGATTCCGCCAATTCCTGGGGACAGGTTTCGATCCAGCACAGTTATTTTAGCTACACTTCTCAGGGCCTCACGCAGCTCTTGCCCTGGGAAAGGGCGGAATAATCTAATCTTCATCAACCCTACTGGATAGCCTTTTACCCGCATCTGGTCAATGACAACCCGGGCAGTACTAGCCGCGCTACCAGCCGTGAGCAGGATCAATTCAGCATCCTCGCAGCGATAATATTCAATAGGATGATATTCCCGCCCGAAGATGGTTTTTAATTCTGTGCCCGCTTCATTAAAGGCCTTTAATGCCTTCTCCATAGCTTGTTCCATCTGGTAGCGAAACTCCATATAATATTCTGGCCCTAAGAGGGGATAAAAGGTACGGGGATTATCTGTATCCAGAAAATATGGCGGTTGAAAAGGTGGTAGAAAGGCATCTACCTCTTCTTGCTCGGGTATATCTACTGGCTCAGAAGTATGAGATAGATAAAAGGCATCATATACTACCATAGCAGGCAAGAGGCTCTTCTCTGCTACTCTATAGGCCAGCAAAACGCTATCCAATATCTCCTGATTGCTATCGCAATAAAACTGCATCCAGCCAGTATCTCTCTGGGCCAAGGAATCTGTCTGGTCACACCAGATATTCCAGCCGGGTGCCAATGCCCGGTTGACATTAGCCATAACAATGGGTAATCGGGCAGCGGTGGCCCAATGGAGTAATTCATGCATCAGGGCTAGCCCCTGGGCGGAGGTGGCTGTGAAAGTGCGGCATCCTGCGGTAGCGGCACCGATACAACAGGCCAGGGCAGAATGTTCTGATTCTACCTTAATAAACTTGGCTGCTAAGCGGCCATCAGCACACATCTCTGAGAGGAATTCTACTACCTGGGTCTGAGGTGTTATGGGATAAGCAGCAATCACTTGAGCCCGTGCAAGCATCACCCCATAAGAGACGGCATGGTTGCCCATAATCACCCTCCGGGTCATCGCTCTTCCTCTTCTAAGGTGATAGCATTGCGGGGACATTCTTCCATACAAACCCCACAACCCTTACAATAGTCATAATCAATCCGGTAGCCCAGGCCAGTTCTTTGCGGGTAAATAGCCCCTTCAGGACAGTAAAGGTAGCAGTTTTCACAGTTGTTACATACGCCACAATGAAAACAGCGCCCAGCCTCTTGCCCGGCCAACTCCTGGCTAATAGTTTTATTTACCTCTTTGAAGCTTTGCCTCCTTTCATCTAAAGCTAATGCCGGTCGCTTGATCCGTTCGGCTGGGGCGAAATAATCCAGATTAAGCTGCGAAAGATTTACTATCTCTGCCGAGCGCGTTTTCCCTCTATCCTTTATCTTGAGATATTGCCGCATAGAGAAAGCGCCATTGGCTCCTATCTGTATTTTGGGCCAGAGGGCCTCTAGACCCCTCTCTTGAATAAAACAGTCAATAGCTAAGGCGGCCTTTTTCCCGGCAGCGATGGCATCTATTACCGTCCGGCGAAAAGAGGTATTATCCCCGCCAGCAAGGACTCGGAGTTTAGAAGTACGCTGCCAGGCATCAGTAGCAACCAGGCCCCTAACAACCTTTATTTCCTGGTCTAAATAAGACAGCTCCGGCTCCTCGCCCAGGGCCGCCACAACATTGTCAGCTTCTATAATAAAATTAGAACCCTTGACCGGTACCGGCCTCCGCCGACCACTCTCATCCGGCTCCCCTAACTCCATCCTTAGGCATTCTATCCCGCTTACCTGGCCAGCACGGGCCAATATTCGGGCCGGGGCGGTAAGGAAAGAGAATTCTACCCCTTCCCTCTCTGCTTCTATTGTCTCTTCATTAAAGGCTGGCATCTCGTTTCTGGTACGCCGATACAGGATATGGGGTTCGCTCTGGAGCCGCAAGGCTGACCGGGCCACATCAATAGCGGTATTTCCACCACCTATAATAGCAACCCGCTTACCTAACGATATCTTTTGTCCACTATTTAACTGGCCCAGGAATTCTAAGCCCCGATATACCCCGGGAATATCCTCGCCCGGGATAGCCAGGTTCCGGCTGATATGAGCCCCAGTGGCTAAGAAAACGGCCTTGAAGCCCTTGAGGTCTGTCCAAAAAAGATTATGCCCTAACCGGACTCCGGTTTTTATCTCTATCCCCATAGCCAGCAGTTCGGCTAACTCGGCATCCAATACTTCACGGGATAAGCGGAACGCCGGGATACCCACCCGGAGCATCCCGCCTGTTTGAGGCAAAGCTTCAAAGACCGTAACCGGATAGCCCAGGCGGGTTAGGTGATAGGCACAGCTCAACCCTGCGGGGCCTGCCCCTATCACAGCAATCCTTTCCCGCCGCCTTATTTTGGGCTTAGGAACCCTGCGGTTCTTTTGGGTAGCAGCATCGGCAATAAAGCGCTCCAGGCGATTGATGGCGATAGACCGATCATATTCTCCACGGTTGCAATGGGCTTCACAGGGATGGAAGCAGACCCGGCCACAGACCCTGGGAAAGGGGTTCTCAATCTTGATAAGGGCCCAGGCCCGAAGGATTTTCCCTCCCGCTAATAGCCGTAAACTACCCTCAATATCCTCGCCAGCCGGGCAGCCCGCAGAACACGGTGGGGTCTTATTCTCATAGCGGGGCTTTAGATAGCGCCAGCTCCCGGTCTTATTCCAGGCCATGTCAGCAAAGGAAACAATCATGCCCGGTAGCTTTTTTGGAATTTCCTTTCCTTCATCCCTCATAGACCACCTTGAGGTAGGCGTTACGGGCAGCCCTGGCATTCTCTTCTCTATCTACTGGTACTTCTTCTTTAATGGCCTCTTCTACTGACTCAATACTAACCAGATTACTGATGCGGGCAAAGGCCCCCAGGATAGCAGTATTGACTATGGGATTAGTAGGAGAGCCTAAATGGTGTTGGGTAGCAATATGGTTAGCGTCTACGGTAGCTATCCGATAATAATGGGAAGGGCTGAGGTTATGGTATTGGTGTGGTTCTTTTTCAGAATTGATCAAGACCCATCCCCCGTCCCGTAACCCACCAGTAACGGCTATAGGGCCAATGAGGGTAGGGTCCAGGACTATGACATGATCGGGCTGATAGATCTCGGTCCTCAAATAGATAAATTCGTGACCTGTACGGACAAAAGCAGCTACTGGCGCCCCTCTACGCTCCACCCCGAAAGCCGGGAAAGACTGGACATACTTACCTTCCTTGAAAAAGGCGATAGCCAGTATCTTTGAGGCTACTACTGCTCCCTGGCCACCACGGCCATGAATCCTGATCTCAACCATGTAGCTGCTAGTCTCTGGGGGTAAAGATAACAACTATAGCCCTCGGCTTTTTCTTCCCCCGGCCATAAAAGGCATGGGATATCTGGGAATCAAAATAGAGGCTGTCTCCCTCATGTAGGATTATGCCCTCTTTTTCCGTACGGAATTCCAACTCTCCCTCCAGCAGGTAGAGAAACTCTTCCCCCTCGTGGCTCAAACTGGGTATCTCCTCCTGGATATCTAGATCGAATTCGATGAGGAAGGGCTGCATATTCCGGCAGGTCTTGCGATAAGCCAGGGACTGGTAAGAATAACTGAGGGGGGTTGAACCTAAGGTGCGTTGTCTTCGGACGATCTTCCGCTCGTCGCGCCGGACTACTTCTATCTCACCACCTAAGGGTTCCTTCTGGAAAAAATAGCCTAATTCTACCTTGAGGGCCCGGCCTATCCTGGCTAATGCGGCGATAGTAGGTGGTACAATATCGTTTTCTATTTGGGACAGGACCGGCTCTGTCAGGCCAGCCTTTTCTGCCACTTCCTTCAAAGATAAGCGCATACTGCTCCGCAGGCCCTTGATCTTCTGGCCCAGACGAAGTTCTTTGATAGGGTCCTTTTCTTCTTCCATGAGAAAAAAGCTACTCAGCACCCGGGAAATTATTATTATAGCTATAGGAACGTACTATGCTGTTCTTATCAAAGTGGATATAGAGGTCCTTCGAGTATTTACTGCCAATTAGATTGACCTTCCAATATACATAAGTCCAGGTCTCATCACCATCCTCTATCCCCCGACGATAAGGGGCACCGAACATATCCAGTATCTCTAATTTGGTGGTCTTACCCGTCTGGATATTCTTTACCATGTCCCGGCCAGGAAAATCTTTACCCACCGTAGCACAGCTTACGAATATTACGAAAGATATTATTAGGCTATAGACCAACCGTTCTTTCCTCATTCTCTTTCTCCATAATACTGTTATATCAGGGATTTTGTTTGAGCATAAATTAACGCAGGCTTTAGCCTGCGACTACCACAAAACCGCATTATTAAAATGAAAATTCCTATGCAATGAACTTATAGGAGGGGGATAGGGTTGTCAAGGAGAAATTCTCTCCATTCCAACCCAGGGGATCATTGACAATAAGGGGATATTCGATTATTTTGATTTTCAATGATTATCATAGAGGTTGAGTTATCCCGGCAATACCATATAAAATCTTAGATATACAGATCTATGGCCACATCAGATACCCCAGGGGCGCTTGAAAAATGGCTAATCACGGCATCGGTAATGCTGGCGACGATTATGGAGATTATCGATACCACCATTGTTACTGTTGCAGTACCCCATATCCAGGGAAGCTTATCTGCCGGCCTGGAAGAAGTAAGCTGGGTACTTACCTCATATTTAGTGGCTAATGGCATAGTTATCCCCCTTACCGGCTGGCTCACCAGTTTATTCGGCCGCAAGGGGCTCCTTATCTTCAGTGTAAGCCTCTTTACTGTTAGCTCTTTCCTCTGTGGTTCTGCCCCTACGTTAGGCTTGTTGGTCCTATTCAGGATCCTTCAGGGTATCGGTGGTGGCCCCTTGATTGCTACTTCCCATGCAGTATTAATGGAGACCTTTCCCCCGGCCCAGCAAGGAATGGCTATGGCGGTTTATGGGGTAGGGCTCATGTTCGCGCCCATTTTTGGGCCGGTGCTGGGCGGTTGGATAACCGATAATTATACCTGGCGCTGGGCCTTTTATATAAATATACCGGTAGGGCTGCTGGCTATTATAATGATCTGGGCCTTTATCTCTGATCCACCCTATCTTAGGAGACAAGGCAGAAGTATTGGGAACATAGATTATATAGGATTGATCCTGCTCTGCCTGGGGCTGGCTTGTTTCCAGATAATGCTGGACAAAGGGGAGTTGGAAGACTGGTTTGCGTCAGGTTTTATCGTGCGGATGGCCATGATAAGCTTTGTAGCCCTGGTGGCGGTAGTGTTTTGGGAACTGAGGAGTAAGAATCCAATTATCCATTTGAGGCTATTCAAGGATCGTACCTATGCACTTGGTTCTATATTAATCTCCATCCATTTCTTAGCCTTACTAGGCAGTGTTGTCCTATTACCCGTTTATCTCCAGAATCTGATGGGTTACACCCCTACTAAGGCCGGGCTGGTTATGGGCCCGGGTGGTATTGCCTCGTTGGTAGCTATGCTTTTTGTAGGTAGATTAGTTAACCTTATTGATACCCGCATCCTGATAGCTTTTGGTGCTTGTGTCACTTCTTATGGTTTGTATACCATGTCTAATTTTAATCTCCAGATAGATTTTAACTACGCCATGTGGACCCGGCTGATCCATGGGTTTGGTCTGGGTTTTATCTTTGTACCGGTTTCTACTACCTCTTTAGGAAGGATTAATAAAGAGGAGATGGGCCATGCTACCAGTTTGTATAACATGTTGCGCAACCTTGGTGGCTCTATTGGGGTTGCTGTTGTTACTACCTATCTGAGCCGCTGGAGTCAGTTCCATCAATCCATGCTGGTGAGCCATATCAACCCTATGAACCTTGAGGCCCAGGGCCGTGGCATCCTCTTGCATAATATCCTGGGTTTTTCGGGCCCGGATAGCTTTACTGCCTCTCAACAGTCCCTGGGGATGATCTATGGGGAGGTTTTACGCCAGAGTAAGATGCTGGCCTTTAATGACAATTTTCTGCTCCTGGCCCTCCTCTACCTGGCCTTTTTCCCTTTATTACTTCTCATGAAGGGAGGAAAGGGTGGAAGGAGACCAGCCCATTAATCCATGGTAAGTATTCAGCCGTCATCTATCAGCCGTCAGCAACCGGGGGTTAGGGATCAGGTTTTTAATCTCTTATATCCTGATCCCCGCTCCCTGACAACTGGTTTTTGCTGAGAGCTGATTGCTGATAGCCGAACGCTTACAATCGTTGTATTATGACAATAATAGATAAGTCGCTGTTAGCGCTGGAATGGTCTAAGATAAAAGATAGGCTGGCAGAACTGACTACCTCGCCTCTCGGCAGAGATGAAGCCCTAAAATTGTCCCTGGAAAGGGATGAAGCCACCATCATCCAACGGTTAAAGGAGGCCGCAGAGCTCAAGCAAGTCATCCAGGAAGAAGGGGCCCTTCCGTTAGATGGTATCCATGATCTGCGGCCCCTTATGCTGCGCATAGAGAAAGAGGGGGTACTGAATGCGCAGGAATTAATGCAGGTCTATCGCTCTTTGGTGGCTTGCTCCCGGATAAAAACCTTCTTTATTACCAGACGTGGCGCCTATCCCCATCTCTATCGGATGATCCTTCCACTGGCTGATCTAAGGGATTTGAGAAGGCGGTTAGGTAGTTGTCTGGATGAGACCGATGGGCTGGCCGATGCTGCCAGTCCCCTCCTGCCGCAATTGCGCCGCCAGGTCTATTTTTTGCAGCAGGCTATCAAGGATAAGCTAACTTCTATCCTGAATTCTCCTCTATACGCCAATATTCTCCAGGAAGAATATTTTACTATCCGGGGAAACCGCTATGTTATCCCGATTAAGGCCGAAACCCGGGGCAAGATACCAGGGATTGTGCATGACTCTTCTGTTAGTGGGGCGACTATCTTTATTGAGCCTCACGAGCTGGTAGATTTGAATAATCGCTTACGCATAGCAGAGCTGGAGCTGGAGCATGAAACCTATCGCATCCTTAGAGAGCTATCGTTATTGGTAGCAGACTATCTACCCGAGATCATGACTAACCTGGGGGTATTAAGCAATTTAGACCTCACTTTTAGCAAGGCCCGCTTAGCTATAATGCTCTCCGCCCATGCACCACGCATCAATAGCCAGGGCAAGGTAAAGCTCCTCCAGGTTCGTCATCCGCTACTAATGCTGAATCAGGAAAATGTGGTGCCAAATGATATTAGCTTAGGAGAAGAATCCCAGGGTATGATTATTACCGGGCCTAATGCAGGTGGCAAGACTATCATGTTAAAGACCGTAGGGCTATGCGCCTTGATGATCAAAGCTGGCCTCCTTATCCCTGCCTCGGCTGATTCAGAGATGGCTGTTTTCCCTGAGATTTATGCAGATATTGGTGATCCGCAGAGTGTAGAGAGTAATCTATCTACCTTCTCTGGACACCTGTGTAATATTATAGAAATTATAAGAGAGTCCTCTCCCGGCTCTTTAGTCCTCCTGGATGAAATTGTTACCTCTACTGATCCGCAGGAAGGAGAAGCCTTAGCCCAGGCTATCATAGAGGAGCTTCTGGCCTTAGATACTTACCTTATTGTTACTACCCATTATAATCACCTTAAGGCCTTATCCGGACAAAATAGTCGTATAGTCAATGCTGGTATGGAATTCGATCTCACGGGTCTACAACCGACTTTCCGCCTCCGGAGCGGTATGCCTGGAAGAAGTTATGGTATGGAGATAGCCCATAGGTTAGGGTTACCCCTGGAATTATGCTCCCGGGCCAGGGAACTTTGGGGTGGCCAACCCCAGGCGATTGATACTTTATTAAGACATCTGGAAGAACAACGTCAGGTAATGGAGCGAAAGGCAGAAGAATTATCCCGGACAAAAGAAGAGACTGACCGCCTCCAGAAGCAGGTACAGGAAGAGTTGGAGAAGATTAAAAACGAAAAACAACGGAGCGTACTGGATTTCCGGCAGGAATTATCCCAGGAATTAAACGAAGCAAAAAAGAAGATAAACGCCCTCCTAGAAAATATCAAACAGGAGAGGCGACGGGAAAAGCTCAGGGCCGCCCAGCAAGAGCTATATGAGACAGACCAGGAAATAAACGCCCGCCGGCACCAGGACTGGTGGCCAGCCTCTATGCCCATCTTATCCCTGGGTAGTTGCTACGAAGGGGATGAGGTAGAGGTCGTCTCTTTGCAGCAACGGGGAATATTGCTGGAAGACCCAGATGGTAAAGAGCGGGTAGGAGTGCAGATAGGCCAGATGAAGTTGTTGGTAAAGACGACCGACCTATTGCCCCTAAAAAAAGAAAATAAGAAAGTGCGACCCCGCAAGAAGCCCCCGGCAAAGGCTGATGGGGCCGAGATGGCGCTAAATTTCCCTATGACTAGCCCGGAAAATTGTTGTGACCTGAGGGGATTAACCGTGGAAGAAGCAAGGGCTAAGGCAGAGGGCTTCCTGGATAAGGCTATTCTCGAAAACGTCTCTTCTGTATACCTTATCCATGGCTATGGCACCGGGGCCCTGAAAAAGGCCCTACGGACTTATCTCGCCACCTCCCCCTATGTCCGTAACTTCCGCCCCGGCAACGCCCAGGAGGGGGGCGATGGTGTCACTGTAGCAGAGCTTAAGTAAGCTTTACTACCTCTACTCTGGTATCTCGGTCGTTCTGAGGTGGATGCAGAGCGAGGAACATGGGCCTCAGATGATAATAACCACCAGCCAAAGTAATAGGATTCAAGGGTGATGGCATCAGGTTCTGGAAGAGCTTACGATCTTTGAACTGATAATTCTCCCAGGCATGATAGATTATCACCTGGCCTGGCCTCACAGCCGGAGATACCTTGGCATGGATCCGGAAGGAATTTAGGTCGTTCTTAACCTCTACCTCTTCCCCATCCTTTATCCCACGCTTCTGGGCATCTACAGCACTTATATACATGACTGGTACGCCGCGCTGAAGGCGGAGCATGTGCTGACTATCCCGCCAGGAGGAGTGGATACTCCAGCGAGTATGCCCACCGGTCACTACTAATGGGTAATTACCACCGGCTTTAGGTGGTTCTTTGTGAACGGGTAGCTCCTCACCCAGATCAAGGAATAGCTCATGGTCAATATAGAACTGCATACGCCGGCTAAGGGTAGGATAAGGGACTTTCTTGTCCGTATGCCAGGTCAGGGGCACGATAGTCTCGTTGGGTTTAATATCGGTAGCGTTACCGATAGTCCCGGGACTCCTCCCGACCCCACTGAAAGGAGCAAACCCTTTTTTGCGTAACTCCGGCCAGGTTACCCCTTTGGTGTTGGTAGAGATCTTCATATAATCATCGGCCAGCTTTGCGTCGTCTTTATCTTTGTAATAACCCCCAAAGGTCAAGGCACCGTAAACAGTATCGAATCTCCGTTCTTCATCCCTCACTTTATAAGTCTCGATCCCTTTCTGCTTGGCCTGTTCCTCGACCTTCCTGGCTAGCAGGCAAAATATCTCCCAGTCAGTCTTAGATTCGTGCAATGGTTCCACAGCCCGGTCAGTGATATGGACAAAGGGTTGAAGGGGTGTTACCCATTTAATATCCTCTTTTTCATACCAACCAGCTAGCGGCAAGACAAAATCAGAATAGAGGCCCGTGGTGCTCATGCGCCAATCTATAGTCACTGCTAGTTTTAGTTTGGGGTACAGGGTATCTATGAGCTTAGTATAACCCCTTACCCGGCGTAATATATTGCCGCCATATTCGAATAGGCCCCGGGGTTCTTTTTCTGGTGCTGGTACAATCATCTGCCAGCCTTTTTCAAAGGACTCTTTCAGGTAGTCATCTACATCTCGTTTCAGGTAGCGGTCCCATTCTTTAGACCTGCCAGAAAGCTCCTTTAATCCTCCATGGATATACCAGAAGAGGGTCGCCGAGGTCCAGAACCCTTGTGAATAAGCCTGCCGGATAAATTCGTAGACCAACATCTCATCGGTATAGCCGGCATCTTTGAAAGGCTTGAATTGCTGCTCAAACCAGGCTTCAAACTCCTTAGCCCCTTCTACACCGGGCTTCTTCATGAAAGGAAAGGTCTCAAAGGCATCAGGCATAAGGAACGGGAAGCCCCGAAAACCACTACCACGCTTACCAAAATGACCACATAAAGCGCCTACTAATAACTCAGCCCGCTCCAGTAGCGCCACATGATAAAACTTAGAGAAATTACTCTGGGTTACGTTACATACTGACTTGGCCTTGGCGATGTCATGGGCCAGGTCTTTTATTACCTTAGGATTTATACCAGTAATCGTTGAGGCATTCTCAGGGGAATATTCCTCCAGCCGCTTTTTGAGTAGCTCAAAGACCGGCCTGACCTTTACCTTGCCCTGCAAAGTCTCTACTTCGTATTCCCCTTCCAGGGCTGGGTCTATGCCATTTAAGGCCAGAGAGAGCTTGGGGGCTTCCTTTATGGCTTTACTGGTAAGATCAAATAGGTAAAAGACATCGTCTTTTCCACCTTCTTTCAGGTCCTTTTCGCGTAAGAAAAGCCGGTTATCATCCCTTACCAGGAGAGGCATATCGGTCTGTTCTTTCAGAAAGGCTGCATGGTAAAGCTTCTCATTCACAATTATATGGGCGAGCGAGAGGGCCAAGGCAGCATCCGTACCCACATTTATGGGGATCCAGAGGTCGGCATGGAGAGCTGAAGGGCTATAGTCGGGGCTGATAGTAACAATCTTTGCGCCATTATACCGCCCTTCAATATAATAGTGGGAGTTAGGTATATGGGTATAGGTAGGGTTGCCACCCCAGATAAGGAACAGGTCAGTATAAAACCAGTTATCACCTGACCCCTCATTGATTATCTTGCCCATAGTGATAGCCATACCCTGATGACCATCGCCTATCTCGGGATTCATATCTAATAGCGGGGTTCCTAACGATAGGGCCAATCGGGTCAGGCCCACACTCTGGGAGCCGATGCTGAAATTGGTGCCTATATCCCACACTATAGTCTCCGGGCCTTCTTGGGCAATAATATCTACCATCCTATCGGCTATCTCACTCAGGGCCTCGTCCCAGGATACCCGCTTCCATTTCCCTTCACCCCTCTCACCTACTCGCTTCAAAGGATATTTGAGCCGGGTTGGGTCATACATCCGGTGGCTGTAACAAGCCCCTTTCTGACAGCCGCGGGGATTGGGATCAGGAGCGTCAGGTGAAATGGGGGGATATTCTGCGGTCTGCTCTTCCCGGATCACAATACCATCTTTAATATAAACATCCCAGCAGCAGGCCGACTGGTACCAGCAGTTCACATAATGGGTGCCTTTTACTACCTTATCCCAGGTCCATTGCTTCTTATAAAGGTCTTCCCAACTCCGGTAGGGATAGGCGGCAGGCTGGGTCTGAGCATATACCTCCCTTATCCTTAGGTTACTTAAATAGAGAGAGCCCACCATCAACCCGGTACTCTTTAAAAATTCCCTTCTATTGAATCCATTGCCTGACATGGCCACCTCCATATCATCAGTATCAGTTGTCGTTAACAATTACTACTACTAACACTTTATAACTAACTAGTAGAGCGTTTCATAAAAAAGTATACAATAAAAACTTGTATTAGCCACAAAGGCACTAAAAAGCTCAAAGCTTAAAATGCAAAGTGTAAAATTAAGGTAATTATTCCTCAGCTTTGCACTTTTAGCTTTGCGTTTTACGTTTCCTTGGTGTCTTTGTGACTTCGTGGCAAAGACTTGGTTACGCATTGGAAACATTTTAATGTAACGAAGTACTAGGTTATATCCTGCAGGGTTATTATCTCAGTCCGGATAAAAGACTCCAAAATAAATCCTTGAGCCTTAAAATAGTCAGATATAGCCACTTCATCTATCCTCTGGCGGAGCATTGGTACCCAGTTAACGAGATGACGATTAAGAAAGTCCCGCTGAGCACGCTGAAAGGGTGCAGGGTCTTCAGAGCTGGCCTCCTGGAAGGTAAGAAAATGCATGAACTCTAACTCTACAGTCAAATGGTCTGGTAGTTCTCGGCTATCAGGGGATAGCTCCAGGCCAAAGAAATCATAAAAACGTAAAAGTTCTTCAAAAATCTTACTCCGGCCCCAATCCGGCCGGTAAGGGCCTTCATACAAGGGGCAAGGAGGGCCGCTGCCACCCCTGCCTACATCGAACAAGCCAGTATATTGCTGTTGTAATTCTTCTAACGATACCGGGTAACTGGTTTTGGAAAGGAGGGACTCCACATCCCTGCCCAGTAATAAAAAGGGCTCCAGGTAGCTATCATCAACTAACCCGGCATAATCTTCCTCGCCAGGATAAGAGAATACCTGCGCAAGTCTCTGATATATTATGCTCCGTTCTTCCGGCGAAAGCAACTACGTCTCCTTATCTTAATTTGGTATGGGTCCAGGTTGTTTTGATTAAAAAAAGCTTATAACTTTTTTGCCGCCCAGTCAATCAAATAATACAACCTGCCTCTTTAACTGACTTCTGACTACTGTTTCCTGACCCCGGTAATTTTTATCCGGGTCTGGTCATCAACAGTTTCTGTGCCGGATAGCCACTCATTAAAGATTTTTAAAAGGTTCTTTCTGGAAAAGGTTCTCTCTACCAGGTTTTCATAAAGCTCATCGAGGTCACGGGCCA
>Ga0156295_1085_pt1 | contig 13633 bp, 8 predicted proteins | sample RifCSPlowO2_12_FD_107943 | JGI IMG/M metagenome (GOLD analysis project Ga0156295, IMG submission 107943) | Nitrospinae bacterium RIFCSPLOWO2_12_FULL_45_22 | reverse complement strand
TCAGGGAGTCCAATCAGATCCATTTAGAAGAGTGGAAGAAACGGCCATTCACTGATCGTGTTAAGGAATGGTTCATAAATTTGTTTGGCCATTGGTTATGATCAATCTTCTATTCAAGGTTATTAAGGATCTCTGGTATGAATTCTGACAGCGCCGGAAAGATATTTTAATGCCCCAAACCCGCCTGTCCGTTGCCCCCCGCTTGTCCACTAAGAGGCTGCTTAAAAACCTGCTAAGCCTATAATTTATTTGCCGAACAGCTTCTTGAATTCCTTGCCGGCGCCCTTAAGGACATCTTTGGCGCCCTCCGTGACCTTACCAACAAGGCCTTTGTTGACCCTAACCCCTTTATTTGCGGCCTCAATGGCTGCAAGGCAAGAGTTTTCGTCACCCGAACTGCTACCAACCAGTGCTGCGGCAATACCGATCGGCCCAAATAGCACTACTCCTTCAATCGCCTTGCCGAAGGCAATTGCAGTTTGGGTCGGATCAACAGCGAGTGAGGGATGAGCAAGCGTGCCGCCCAGTTTGAAAGGTCTCGTTAACTCGCTTAAACTTACATTTAACTTGCCCGTAACTCGGGTCTCAATACCTTCCTTCGGAACAGGCTTGAGGGATAGGTTAAGTCTTTCTGTCTTCAGATTGATCTCGCCCTCGCCAACCACAACCATGTAATCCGTGTTCAATGCGAGTGCAGTCGTGCTTGCTACCCCATCTTTTATATTGAAACCGCTGACAAAGCAATTAATTGAAGTGTATGGCTTCTCCTCCCGAAATGGATTGAGGAGACGAAAGAGACTGGCGCTGAGATCACCACCGAGTATGTCGATATACTTGTTGACGACCCTTCCCTTGCCCATCACCAAAACCGTCTTACCATTAAGGTCTCCCATGAATCCTGCTATTGAGGCACCCCGGGCTCTGATGTCAATGTCTACATCAAGATTTCCTTCGAGGCCCTTGGTACTCTTAAGCTCTTTCGTCAAATAGCTAATGTCAAGCTTATTGATTTTCAAGACGATTGTCAGCGATGCAACCTTCCCCTGAGATTGGAGAGAAAGGTGGCCATCCATGGAACCTTTTCCAACAACTGCCTTGAAGGGCTTCACTGTAAGCGCTCCATTCTTGAGGACCGTGTCCATGTCAAGGCCGTTGAGAGGAAGATTCGGCAGCAGGACTTGAGCAGCTTGGATCTTAACATCTGCATCGGCCTGCCTTAGGGTATCCAGGGGCAGAGGATGATCAGGAAAGATTTTGTCTCCCTTTCCAGCCCTTTTGCTTGAATTCTTTGGCGCCTTCTCTATGTTCGGACCCACCTGAAAATAGGGTCGAAGGTCCAATTTCTGTGCCGATAGCACTGCTGTCACCTTCGGCCGATTTTCAGCAAAATTCAACTCAACCCTCCCACTGAGATCGTTTTCGCCTTGCATGATCTTGAGGTTAGAAATCGAATAGGCATTACGGGCAGTATCAGCAATTCGACCAGAGATATCGAATGGTCCCTTGAGATGTAACGCCTCACCGGAAAGTTGTTTGAAGCTTGCCAAGTCCTTACCCTTCAGCGTGAAATTTAATTCGATACCATGCCGGGCCAGTGGATCCTTAACCGTACCATCAAGGGTGAGGGTGGCACTCTCTGTCTTGACCGCAAGATTGACCGGCCAAACTTTGATAGGGTTGATGAAGGCTGTCAAGGGGCACAAATTCCCCCTGACTTCGAAAGGTCCGTCGTTATATGCTCCCTTTAGATTCAGCTTGGTCGGACTTTCGCTACTTGTAGCGGTTGCCATGAGGGTGCCCACTGTCGCTACATAAGTTTTTTTCAATCCATGATCTATGTAGGTGATACGGCCCTTCTCTATCTGCAGTTCGTTGAAAGTGAGTGCCGCCAGGTTCCAATCGCCCCCGACCTTCGTCTCGTCTTTTCCTTTAGTGAGGTCTTGTTTCTTCGTAGTTTCGAATGCGAGGTTTGACTTGCCTGAGATGTCCGTTTCAAACAGGATCTTAGGCTCAATCAAGATCAACCGTTTGACCTCGATTCGGCGATAAAGAAGTGGGAAAAGCCTCACTTTTATCTCGAAGCGTTTGATCTTCGCCAGCTCGGGCTGCGACCCCCAGGGTGCGTTCTGGAAGATCACATCCTCAACAACAAGCGCCGGTGTAAAGCCTATTTTGAGGCTTATGTCACCCCCTAAGGTTAACTCTCGCCCCGTGTCATCCTTGACTGCTCGTGTGATTTCCGGCTTGAGGCCATTATAATTGTATCTTAACAGGATCACGTAAACTGCCACAACCAGTAACACAATCGCGGCGGAAACAACTCCTAAAACCCATTTCCACTTCACTACAATCCCTTCTTTCTTGCACAACTTAATCTGATTAAAATATGTTTAGATGATAAGGAATTTCTTTTTTGTTTAAGAAAGATTAACATAGCGATAAGGAAGATGGCAACCTTTTTCCCTAACTTTGACACGAAATTTCTATTTATCGAGCCAGAAGAAGTAATTAGCTATTCCCGATTCTGATATGCTCAACTCAGAGAGAATGACTGTCCAATATCCCCGGAACCCGCCTAGAAGTGAGCTTCATGGAAAAAAGTATCATTATTGATTAGTTGCGGGCTTATTGCACTCGCCGTATTTATGTTTATCCAGTACTCGATTTCTCCAACAGTAATTAATAGCTCCTACACCCAATTTAAAAAACTTATAATGGACCCCAAAATTTGGACAACGTGATAAGTTACACTTGGAGATCAGAAACAGGAGGGCCAAGGGGAAAAAATGAGAAAGAGTTATCCGCCATCATTTAAAGCAAAGGTTGCATTAGATGCAATCAAAGAGCGGCATGACCAGGAAGAGAAAAAAGACGTCATTCCTCTCTTCCGAAATGAATAACTTTAGACCCCAAAGTGTAACTTAAATATCTTAAAAAATTGTCTTGACAAAGGGGTCCACCTTAATAATAATTAATAAAAAATAACTGCTTATTGACTTAGCTGACCTAATATGGGCTTAACCGCTTATCTTAAAAGGGAAATTTTGCTTTTAGATTTTCTCAATGGATATCGCAAAAAAGCCTTATAAATTAAAGCGTTAAAGATATTTTGGGTCAGCTAAGTCAGTAAGCAATAAAATAATATATAATATTGGAAGGACTTAATAGTTTGGTGCAGGCCGCGAAGGCGAAAGCAAGGGGCTATAGAACATTCAAGAATCTTAAAACAATAATCTATATGCTTACAGGTAAATTGGACTACAGCAAAGTCGGTTTACCCATTTGAAATGAGAAAGAACCAAAATATTGCATCCGCAAAAAAATTATAATATACTTGCCCATAAACACGCAGGGTTTTCTAATCCGACAAAAAGGAGGTTTCGGATGAGAATATTCAGGCAATCTCTCCTCCCTAAATGGGTCGTTAAAGGATTTCCCAGTTTGCTTCCCCGTCCCCCCCCCCATGACGATAGAATAGCTTGAAAGTTGGGGCATAATGCGCGTATCATTCCAGGATAAAGCTCATATTTGGGGGGTGTAAAATTATCCCGAAAATGAAAGGAGGCTATAAAATGAAAAAGGGCAAATTATTCGTTTTTTTAATATCTCTTGCGTTAATTACACATGGTTGTGCTGGGATGAAAAAGTGGCAGAAGGGTGCTTTGATAGGTGCGGCATCTGGAAGTGTTATCGGTGCAGGCATAGGCGCTGCGGCAGCACCAAGTGATAGAGAAAGGGAAGAAGCCGCGATCGGGGCGGGGATTGGTGCAGTAATCGGTGGTATAGTTGGAGGCATTATAGGGATAATGACAGCAGAGGAGGCACCTCCGCCACCTCCTGAAGTAGAAGAAGCTCCACCTTCGCCACTTCCACCCAAGGTAGAAGAAGCTCCACCTTCACCACCTCCCCCTCCAGCACCACCCAAGAGGATGGTTTTCCAAAATATCCAATTTGATTTTGATAAAAGCACTATAAAACCTGAATCCATGCCGATACTTAAGGAAGTTGTGGATTATTTAAAGGATAATCCTAGTGTTGAGTTATCTATAGAAGGGCATGCATGCTGGATTGGGCCAGATACATATAATCAAAAACTTTCAGAGCGGAGGACAGAGAGTATAAAAAATTATCTGATAACTGAGGATATAGAAGAGAATAGGCTGATGACGAAAGGATTCGGTGAGGAAAATCCGGTTGCAGACAATGAAACAAGCGAAGGAAGAATGCTAAACCGAAGAGTCGAATTCAAGATAATTGAAGAATAACCGAAAATAGCTGGTTTAAAAGATGTTGTGGCGTTTGACTTTATTTTTAAACCTATTCTTTACTCTATTTATAGTAGCTTCGCCCGGAAGAGGAGGGGAGCCCAAAAAAGAAAGGATTCTATTTGCCTCTTTACGCGGAGAAGATGTGAATAGAGACGGCGTAGTGGATCAAAGTGATGTAGAGTTGTATACAGTAGATATATACGGAGATAATCTTAAAAGGATAACATATAATTCCTTTCAAGAGATATTAGTTTCTATATCACCAGATAAGAAAGAGATAGCGTATGTGGGCTCCCCTCCTGACACAGTATACATTTTAAATATCGATGGAACAGGTCAGCAGGAATTGTTAACCACTAACCAAAGCATGGTCTCCAAAGACCATTATGTAAATGTCCATATATTATCTAAAGCTATACCGTGGTCGTGGGATAGCACCGGAGTATTTATTCCTTTTAGTTATCCTACTCCATCATGGTATTTGGTGAAGAAAAATCATGACACCATTATGGTAGGCCCAGCCGAGTGGTCAAATGTGGTTAAGAGATATGAGGTAAAAATAGGCAATGAAAATGCGAAGAGGATCGATGGCGTTGATTCACCATTCATTCTAGTCTCTCCCAAAACTGATAATATCATCTCCATTTTGGGTGCCAAGAAAGAGATATATCTAATCAGCCTAAAAGATGGAAGAAGGAGGAGATTAGGGACGGACCCTTTCCTTTACGAGAGTGGAGGATCTTGGTCTCCTGATGGAAAAAAAGTCTGTTTGTATCGATTCAATAAGGAAAAGGGGGAAGATGACCTATATCTCCTGAATTTGTCAGAAACCGGAATGCCCAAGCCAAGGTTATTGCAAAAAGGAGTGATAAGGAATCAGATTTCCTGGTCTCCCAATGGAAATAGGATAGTGTTCATATCTTCGAGAAATCAGAGGTTATCTATATTAAATCTTAAAGACAAAAGCACGGTTAAAATTGCCCAAAAGGTGGAAGGGTGCGCCTATCCGGAGTGGTTAAAGAATGGAGAGGGGATAATTTTTATCTCTAGGGAAAAAGACAAGCATTTTATATATCGCGTGAATAGCTCTGGAGAGGCACTAAAGAAATTACTAAACGACTCTGGAGGCATCCTCTGGGCAAGGCCATTCTAATACTGTATGGACTAAGGCTCATGACTTTATCATTACTGAAAAATTTACGTACCGCTTCTAACACCGCATTATTATCGCTTCTTTTTGATCATCAAATGGGCTTAGCCCATTCCACATAAGTATTTGTTCGTCCGGGTAAACCCTATTTGCTTCTAGGGGTACGAAAACACCAAAGCCAGGTATTAAAGTTCAAAATTCTGATGTCAGACTTATTCAAGACAGGTCTTATGACCCAAGGCTTAGGAATTGATCAATCTGAAAGGGGTTAGATGAGCAAGCTGTAACTCTGGGCTTTAGCTGGGATAAGACAATCCTAAAAAATTGATTAACTTAATACCGAATAATAGACCAGTTCTGCTAAATTATTGTAGGCCCGACGATTCGCTCTGGATTCAGGTTAAAATGGATTTCGTAGGAGGGGAGGAAGATGAAGCTATTATTTACCCCAGGAAAGATAGGCAATATGGAGATAAAGAATCGTTTTGTGCGGTCTGCAACGGGCGAGAGCTTGGCCGCTGCCGATGGGCAGGTAACCGATGCCCTGGTATCGCGCTATACGGAATTAGCCAAAGGGGGTGTGGGTCTGATTGTTACTGGAGTGGCCTTTGTGCACGAGAGTGGACGTTCAGGCTACAAAATGCCTGGTCTGCATAAGGATGAGATGATACCCGGATGGCAGAGGCTTATCAAGCAGGCCCATAATTATGGAGCAAAAATAGTTCCTCAAATTTTCCATTGTGGCCGCCAGATGCAAGCCGATAGTGCCCAAGATTTTCCACCCATTGCACCGTCACCTATCGCTTATAAAAGGACCGGGATTACCCCCAGAGAGATGACGGATGAGCAGATATGGGAGCTTATAGAGGCTTTCGGAGAAGCCGCCCGAAGGGCAAGAGAGGCAGGATTCGATGGCGTCCAGCTCCATGGTGCTCATGGCTACCTGATCAGTCAGTTCTTATCCCCCTATTCCAATCGGAGAACCGATCAGTGGGGCGGGAGTTTTGAGAACCGCCAGCGGTTAGTGACCGAAGTATACAAACGGATCAGGCAAGTAGCAGGGCAGGATTATCCGTTATTTATCAAGATGAATATAGATGACTATGTGGAAGGCGGTCTTACCCTTGAAGAGACAAGAAAGACAGCCAGATTGCTATCTGACCTCGGAATGGATGCCATTGAGATCAGCGGTGGGACACTGGAATTATCTATCTGGAAATGTCTCGTCCCTGGTATTAAGAGCAGAGAACAGGAGGCGTATTTCTTGCCATACGCACCAGAAATAAAATCTGAAATCCGTTGTCCTCTGATCCTTGTGGGCGGCATGCGGACACCAGCCCTCATGGAAGAAATACTGCAACAAAAAAAGGCTGACTTTATATCATTATGCCGACCTTTTATTCGGGAACCCGATCTAGTAAACAAGATCGAGCAAGGTCAGGAGGATCCGGTAACTTGTATATCCTGCAATAAATGTCTCCGGTTTTTGGATAGGGGCCTGGCATGCTATGTCGATGCAGAGGCTTAGGTAAAGATAAAAAAGCAATTATTGCTCGCTCTAAATAATTTTTTCCTCTTTAAAGATTGCCATATCTTCATCTCTGTATCCTAATGAATTCAGGATTTCCCGGTTATGTTGCCCTAAAGAGGGGGCCGGGTGTTTAATCTCAGGTTGTTCCGAGAGGAATTTTACCGGGAAGGCGACCTGCCATATATTCCCCAATGAAGGGTGTTCTTGAGGGAGGACTAATTGCCGAGACGAGATATACGGGTCATTGGGGAGGTCTTCGATGGTGTTTACCGGCCCCCACGGTAAATCGGCCTTTTCTAATATATTTGACCATTCCTTTTGTTCCCGGGTCCGAAATACTTCTGCTAAACGCTCATTGATCTCTTTGCGATACTTACTCCTATTCAGGGTGGAAGAGAATCTTTGGTCCTGGCTCAGCTCCTTTAGATCAAGAACCTGACATAACCTCTTCCAGAAATGTTCTTCCGCAGCCGCCAGCGTGATATATTTACCATCTTTAGTCTCAAAGACCCCAGCAGCAGCCCTACCCATCTGCTGGCTCTTAGATGGTTTTCCTCGGGCAAAAAATTCTCCTATCCGGTTAGACATCAAGGATACTGCTACATCCGCGATAGCTACTTCAATGCAATTGCCCTTCCCGGTCTTTTCTCTATGAAACAGGGCCGCTATAATAGAAGAGAGGGCAAATAAGCTAGCAGTAAGGTCTGCTGCGGCTACTCCGATGGTATAATCTGGCGGGCCATCAGGTGCCCCACTCAGACTTAATACCCCTGCTACCCCCTGGTAGTTGATATCATGCCCGGGTCTGCTCGCCCAAGGACTATCCTGACCATAACCGGCTATAGAGCAAAAGACTATCCTGGGGTTTATCTGGAGCAGTTGATCATAACCAAAGCCGAGTCGTTTAAGTACCCCACCCCGGAATCCTTCCAAAAGAATATCGGCCGAGCGAATAAGCTGACAGAATATCTCCTTACCCGGTACGGATTTGAGATCCAAAGTCAGGCTCTTTTTATTCCGGTTCAGACTTTCGAAATAACCCGGGATCATTATCCTGGCAGGGTCTCCGTCCGGTGGTTGCTCAATCTTTATTACCTCGGCACCTAGATCCCCTAAGAGCATACTACAATAAGGCCCGGGTAACATGATAGAGAAATCTATAACCCTTATATCCTGTAAATAAGCAGTCATTTAGCTCCCTCCCGCAAAATTGTTCCGACTATTCACTTTATCTCTTCATCACCTTCTACTCAAATTTTTGTTAGCCAACAAATTAATGGGAAAATAGAAGGTGTCCTATTTTTCTGAAATTTTTGGGAAATATCAAGAGAAAAATTTGTTGACAGGCCAAAAGAATTACACTATTCTTCTGCCTGAATTGGTTCAGAATTCTAGCGACTAACTGATGCTGAGCTTCCCTGATCCAGGCAAGTCCTGATAGCCCACATAATACGCCTCATCTTCTTGTTGCCTGCGCATATCTGGCGATTTTTTCATCTATAACATTTATAACCTTGATTTGGCTATTAAAAAGAGGAGGCCCATAAGATGACGGCAAATAAATTACCTTTAGCAGGATTAAGGGTCTTAGAAATGGGGAATGGGCTGGCAGGTGGCTTTGGACCCACTATCTTAGCTGATTTCGGGGCAGAAGTTATTAAAGTTGAACAGCCACAAAAAGGCGATATATTGAGGAATTTGCCACCTTTCTATAAAGACAAATCGTTATGGTGGGTAGTGGATGGGAGGAATAAAAAATCTATAACCATAGATATAAGTAAAAGCGCAGGACAAAACATCATCAGAGACCTGGTAGCCGTCGTTGATGTAGTGGTAGAGAGCTTCCGGCCGGGCACCTTAGATGCCTGGAAATTAGGATATGAGGAGCTTAAAAGGATTAATCCCAAGATAATTCTGGTGTCGGTATCTGCCTTTGGCCAAGATGGACCATATAGAGATCGTCCAGGATATGATATGGTAGCTTCGGCTATGAGTGGCCTCTCATATCTTACTGGCTATGAAGGTGGTGCCCCATTGAGGACAGGCGTGAGTGCCGGTGCTTACATTGCGGGATTGTTCAATGGCCTGGCAACCCTTTTGGCCATCTATCATCGAAAAAAAACCGGAATGGGACAATGGATAGATGTTGCGATGTATGAGGCACTGTTTCGGCTATATGAAAACAATGTCCCTCTTTTCGATAAGCTGGGATTAGTCAAAGAACGGACCGGTAATCGCTTTTTATTCGTTGCTCCTATAGATACCTTTGAGACCAGCGATGGGAATTGGGTTTTTCTAGGAGCGCCTATAGACCACATCTTTGCCAGGCTAGCTAAGGCAATAGGGCGGGAAGAGCTTATAGTGGATGACAGGTTCAAAGATAATGAGTCGCGGTGCAAAAATACTGATGCCATTAATAACATTCTAAGGGATTGGGTAAAGGATCATCTCTTAGCCGAAGTCCTCAGTATTATGGAGGAAAATGAAGTCCCTGTCGGTCCTATTTATTCTATAGACAATATCTTCTCTGACGCCCACTATATTGCCCGGGGGAATATTATTGAAGTGGAAGACCCAGATATCGGGAAGGCAAAGATGCAGGGGATAAGCCCCCACTTCTCCTTAACACCAGGCCGAGTGAGATGGAGCGGCCCACCTTTAGGTTGTCATAATCAGGAAATATTCTGCGACCTTTTAGGTTATAGCCCAGAGCAGATAGAAACCCTTTTTCGGGAACAAATAGTGATTCCCTTCCCTATCCCCAAAGATAATAAAAGAGTTTCTAATGGAACGAATAAAGGGGTAATAAGTAAAGATAAGGAGCTCGGCAAAGGAGAAAATGGATTAAGACGGCCATTGGAAGGGATAAGGATTTTGGACCTCGGCTCATCCGGCGCGGGTCCTATAGGAACCACAATATTAGGGGAATTTGGTGCCGAGGTAATAAAGATCGAAGAGCCTACGGGCAAGAAAATGCTCTTGCGTAATGTAGGGCCATTCTATAAAGATTCTGGTTTTTTTTGGACGGTGGAAGGTCGGGGTAAAAAATCCATCACTTTGAATTTGAAGTCCAAAGAAGGCCAAGAGATGGTAAAGCGTCTGGTGAAAATATCAGATATCGTATTAACAGATTTTCGTGCTGGGGTATTAGAAAAGTGGAACCTTGGCTATGATGAACTACAGAAGATCAATCCCCGGATAATCTTGATCCGGGTTACAACCTTTGGTGAGACCGGTCCCTATAGATATAAACCCGGGTATGATATAGTCGGTTTAGGGGCAGGGGGTTTTGTATATCTGACTGGCGAGCCTGATGCCCCACCTATACGGCCGGGTTTGATCCTGGGCGATTATATAACCGCGATAACCAATGCCCTTGCTACTATGATTGCCCTTTACTATAGAGATGTAGAGGAAACAGGAACGGGGCAATGGGTTGATATCTCCCTTTATGAGTCTATATTTCGCCTTCTGGAATATACCGTGGTAGCGTATGATAAGCTTGGTATTATAAGGTCCCGCAACGGAAGCCACTATATGAATATTGCCCCTGCAGGGCATTTTAAAACCAAGGATGGATGCTGGGTAGCTATTGAGGCCCCTACCGATAAGTTCTTCGAAAGGCTTTCCCGGGTTATTGGAAGAGAAGACTTACCCAATGATCCTCAGTATCAGGACATGAAAGGTAGGGTAGAAAATGCCGATATGCTCCATGCTCTTATAGCAGAATGGGTTGGGGGTTATAATCTGGACGAGGTGGTAGAAATAATGGTTAATGCCGGAGTTCCTGTTAGTCCCATTAATAATGTTAAGGACATTTTTAACGACCCCCACTATAAAGCCCGAAGAGCAATTATTGAGGTTGAAGACCCGGTAATGGGTCCTGTGAAAGTCCAGGGCGTCTTTCCCAGATTTTCTTCGATGCCCGAGTATATTATAAAGGGTGCCCCGATACTCGGACAGCATAACCACGAAATTTATACTGAAGTTCTGGGATATAGCGTTGAGGAAATGGCTGGATTGAAAACTAAGGGAATAATATAATACTCTGGTAACCTTTTCGCGAATAGCTGCAGTTGACCTTTAATTTCTCAAGATGCATCCACATATTTCTTGATATAAGCCCGATTGGATAAAGATGAATAAGGAGGGTAAGCGGTGTTTAACGAAGAAGTCCTGGCAGAGATTGAGCAGGCAAAGAAGGAGTATGAAAGACTGATAGAGCATATCCTCAAAAAATATGGCGAAAAGGAGTTAGAAGAAACAACTGTTTCCGGTATTCCATTGAAAATGGTTTATACCCCTCTGGATATAACTAAGGTTGATTATTTGAAAGATATTGGTTTTCCAGGAGTATATCCCTTTACCCAGGGAGTAACACCAACCGGTTACCAGACTAAAGAGTGGACTATTAGACAAGTAGTGGGGATAGGGACGGCTGAAGAGACCAATGAGCGATTAAAACACCTGTTTGAACAAGGGCAGACCGGCTTTAGTGTCTGTGGTATGGGGTATGATCCCTATGAGTCTAGTGATGAACGTTCCCTGGGGATGCTGGGCCGTGGAGGAGTATGGATTGATTCCCTGGCTGATATTGAGACCCTCTTTGCGGGTATTGATATGGAGAAGATTAGTATCAACCAGATTGGCTGCTCCATCCCGGTTTTTGCTATGATCCTGGCTGAAGCCCAGCGCAGAAAGATAGAGCTGGCAAAGTTGCGGGGTACCATTCAGAATTGCGTAATTCCTGGCGGAGAAGGACCGCGGTTCGAAGGGAACGGCACGATTGATATTATTGAGTACTGTTCTAAGAACCTTCCTTTATGGAATCATACGAGCATCTCAGTCAGGAATATTCGAGATCAAGGGGTATCTGCTCTGCAGGAGATTGCCTTTGGACTTTATCTTGGGCTTTATACAATAAAGTCAGCAATGGCCCGTGGATTAGGAGTGGACGAGGTTGCTCCACGAGTCTCTTTCTTCCTGAGCGCAGAGAACGAATTTTTAGAAGAGGTGGCGAAATATCGAGCCATGCGGAGAGTGTGGGCTCGACTCATGCGGGAAGATATGGGGGCTAAGGACCCCAGGTCCTGGCTAATGCGGTTTCATGTCCAGACTACAGCCCTAAACTTGACCGCTCAACAGCCCTATAATAACCTTATTCGTTCCACTATCCATGCGCTGGCTGCGATTCTCGGTGGGGCGCAATCCCTCTCCGTTAACTCTTTCGATGAGGCGTTGGCCATACCTACCGAGGCTTCCGCTACCCTTTCCATTCGGACGCAGCAGATTATCTTCTATGAAACAGGGATAGCAAAGGTTTTAGACCCCCTGGGTGGGTCTTATTGCGTAGAGACTCTGACAAATCAATTGGAGGAACAGGCCAGGGAGATTTTGGACTACCTTAACCGTTTGAGTCCAGAAAGGGCCTTTAGATATATGGAGGAAGAAGCGGATGAGGCCGGATATCAGCGGCAACGGGCTATTGATAATGGGGAAAGGGTGTTAGTAGGGGTGAATAGATTTGTCATGGAAGAGGAAGAATCTGTCCCTGCACATAGCGTAAAATTGCAGGAGTACGATCCGGGCTGGCGGGACCGTCAGATTGCCCGGCTGGAAAAGGTTAAGCGAGAAAGAGACCCAAAGAAAGTAGAAGCAGCCAAAAAGATGTTGGCTCAGGCATACCGGAGCCGGGTAAACATCATTGAACCTATGATAGAGGCCGTAAAGGCATATTTGAGCATCGGAGAGATCGTTCAGATCAGAAAGGAAGTCTTTGGGTCTTTGGATCTGTCCCGGTTCGGTGGTAAGTTCTTTGGCATGTAAGCAGAATATAATCGGTTAGATTCAAGGGTCTATTTAACTAGCTAAAGGGAGGAGCCGATTGAGTAACCAGAAGAAGATACGCGTGCTTCTCGTTATGGATTCTTTAGGACACTCCACAGGGTATTATGTAGTGGCCAAGGGATTACAGGAAGCCGGGATAGAGGTAGTCCTTGGAGGGTATCAAATACCGCGGGAGATTGTAGATACTGCTGTAGAGGAAGATGTAGACTTCATAGGCTATCGCATCATGGATGGTGCGCCAGATATCCTTGTGGGCCGATTAATGAGCCTATTAAAGGAGAGAGGAGTCCCCGATATTAAAGTCATCGTAGGAGGCATTATTCCTCCCAGTATGATATCCCTTATAAAAGGCATGGGGGTAAGAGAAGTCTTTACCCCCGGCACCAGGATTCAGGATATCGTTTCCTGTGTTGAGGATTCAAAATAAACCCTCATATCCCAAGGGGCATGAGGGTTTATTCTATTTATTTTCTTGCGTTTTGGGATGTGGGTAAGGATGGCGATATTTAAACCCTGTTGCCACCCGCTCCCGTGCCGGCGCCAAAAAGTCTCGATACTCTTGAATGACCCTATCTTCAATATCGTAATCAAAGGAATCTCCCAATTGCCTTTCCACTTCTCCGCCTGGCTCGGGGCGGTTGGTAAGATACCATGAAACAGTTCTGCGTATGGCTTCCTCGCAGTCTACTATATCCTTATATCCCAATTGTGTTTGGATTTTGTTGATATCCAGCACTTCATGGTGACTCCTCCCCGTATAAGGTCGGCTGGGGCGGGCCAGATCAAATGGGATACTAACCATTTCCAGCTCAGAACCCATGCTGGCAGCTATCAGAT
>Ga0156295_1268_pt2 | contig 13688 bp, 10 predicted proteins | sample RifCSPlowO2_12_FD_107943 | JGI IMG/M metagenome (GOLD analysis project Ga0156295, IMG submission 107943) | Nitrospinae bacterium RIFCSPLOWO2_12_FULL_45_22 | reverse complement strand
TCTCTTTACCAAAGAAGTTGCGAACTAAGCGGGAGGCCCCTTATTCCTCTCTGGAAAATATGAAGATAGAGAGGGACCTCTTCGGCTGGAAACTATATTATACTAGAGTCGGCAGAAAGAAACGGAGGTTCCTTGAATGTCGGTCAAGGGAAGAGGCTCGTTATCTAAGGGTCTTCTTTGATGCGGAGATGCCAGAGGTTTATGTGCCAAAAGATGATGAATACCTAAGAAGCATCCTTCCGGAGTTAGAACGATTAAAAACCCGGATGGACGAGATCATTAATTCTTATCTTGAAACCGTCTTAAATCGCAAAATTAGAGAGAGAGTAAGATCCGAAGTCTTCATGGAGCTTACAAAATGAACGGCAAGCACCCGGGGTATAACGCAGGGTTATATATGGGAGGATAAGATGGTAAAAGTAATAGTAATAGGGGTGGCGGGTCGGATGGGTAAGACTATTTGTCAAACGGTTTTGGAGAGCCCGGGGTTTGAGCTGGCTGGCGCTTCAGAGAGGAAAGGCTCGGAAGCTATCGGACAGGACCTCGGTGAGATAATAGGAGTAAAGAAATTAGGCATCTCCATTACAGATGATTTAAACCAGGTAGCCCCCCAGGGAGATGTGCTAATAGACTTCACTAGCCCAGTGGCTACTTTAGACACCCTTGCTATTGCGGTTGCTCATTCAAAACCCATGGTTATCGGCACTACTGGTTTCTCTCAAGAACAGCTTCAGACTATAAATAGTACCGCCCAACAGATATCTTGCCTGCTTTCGCCTAATATGAGTATCGGGGTGAACCTGCTGTTCGCCCTCCTGGAAAAGGCTGCCGCGACTCTAGCGGATGGTTATGATATAGAGATTATCGAGACCCATCACCGCCTCAAGGTAGATGCCCCTAGTGGCACGGCCTTGAAGATGGCCGAGATTGTGTGCCAAACCCTGGGCCGCCAATTAGGTGAAGTTGGGGTCTATGGCCGGAAAGGGCAGGTCGGTCAAAGGGGGCAGCAGGAGATCGCTATCCATGCGGTGCGGGGAGGAGATATTGTAGGGGAACATCAGGTAATCTTTGCTGGTCCGGGTGAACGAATAGAGCTTATCCACCGGGCCCATAGCCGGCAGAACTTTGCCCAGGGCGCTCTACAAGCCGCCAGGTGGATCATCAATCAACCCCCAGGACGCCTCTATAATATGAAGGATGTGCTGGGTTTTTAGCCCTTCTATTCATTGACAAACCCCGTAAAAGGTGTTAAAAAGAATGCCAATTAGGAGATGGATTTTTCTTAATTTGGGCCGCTAGCTCAATTGGTAGAGCACCGGACTCTTAATCCGTAGGTTGAAGGTTCGAGCCCTTCGCGGCTCACCAGGGCGAGGATGGCGGAATTGGCAGACGCGCTGGACTTAGGCTCCAGTGGGCAACTGTGGGGGTTCGAGTCCCCCTCCTCGCACTAACCACAGAGGAGCGAAATGAAGATCGAGGTACAAGAGATCAATGCATGTCAAAAGAGGTTAGAGGTTGAGATACCTCCTGAAGTGGTGAAAAAGGAACTGGATAACATTTACCGGGATTTCCAAAAGAAGGTAAAGGTTAAAGGCTTTCGGCCCGGAAAGGTTCCTAGGGGCCTCTTAGAGAGACTATATAAGGCTGAGGTAGAAAACGAGCTGATAAATAAGGTTATACCTGATACTTGTACCAAGGTTATCCAGGAAAACGGAATAAAAGCCATAGGTACCCCCCGGTTGGATGAGGTTGACTTAGGAGAGGATAAGCCTTTACGGTTTACGGCTATTGTGGATGTCATTCCAGATATTTCTTTAAAAGAATATGGTGGTTGGGAGCTTACCAAGAAGACAGTCCGTGTAACTGACGAACAGATAACAAAAGAAATGGAACGATTGCGGGAAATCCATGCCCAATGGGATGCTTCGGATGGTACAGCCAGGGAAGAGGATTATGTAGTCCTCAATTACCAGGGTTATTTGGCGGGAGAAAAATTACCCGAGCTGAAAGCCGAAAACCTCCAGGTAATCATTGGATCTAATTCTCTCCCGGATTCTTTTGAAGAACAATTAGTAGGTATGAATGCAGGAGAGAGGAAAAATATCAGGGTGGTTTTTCCGCCGGATTATCACCAAGAAGAGCTAGCGGGAAAAGAGGTTTTGTTTGAAGCTCAGTTGAATGAGATTAAGGTAAAACGGTTACCAGAACTGAATGATGAATTTGCCAAAGAAGTACGGGAGCAGGTAGAAACCGTGGCGGAGTTAAGGGAAAAGATATTTAAAGAGTTAGAAGAGTATGCGGCCCATAGGGCAGGGGCCCTTTTGGAAAAGGAAATCGTGGATCGGTTATTAGAAGAGAACCCTTTTCCCGTGCCGGAAGCTCTAATAGAAGCTGAGATGGAGCGGATGCTGCATAATATGGAGACCCGGCTAAAACTACAAGGGATGAAATTAGTAAACCCTGAGTCCTACCGGGAAAACTTTCGCGAGTCTGCCCTCAGAAATATTCAGACAGAACTTATCCTGGAAAAGATTAAGGAATTGGAAGCGGTAGAGGTTTCAGAAGAAGAAGTGGATAAAGAGATCAAGCTAGCCGCTGCTGGTTTAAAACAAAGTGAGGAGGCTATTAGAAAAGAGATGGGTGAAGGATTAAGGAACCAATTGGGCCGTCGTAAGACCCTGGAGCTTTTAGTAAAAAAGAGCAAGATTCAAGAAGATATTATTGACCCAGAGGAACCTTCCGAAGAGAAAGTAGAGGAGGAATTGGTCTCATGATAGATTATTTGGTACCTATTGTCGTAGAGCAGACCAGCAGAGGTGAGCGGGCATATGATATTTTTTCCCGCTTATTAAAAGATAGGATAATCTTTTTGGGTATGCCTATTGATGATAATATCTCTAATCTTATAATCGCCCAGCTATTGTTCTTAGAGGCAGAGGAACCCGAGCGGGATATCTTTCTCTATCTGAATTGTCCTGGAGGCTATGTAACTTCCGGGCTTGCTATATATGATACTATCCAATATATAAAACCTGATGTCTCTACTATTTGTATAGGTCAGGCCGCTAGTATGGGGTCTCTGTTATTAACAGCCGGGGCAAAAGGTAAGAGGTTTGCCTTGCCCCATGCCCGTATTATGATCCATCAGCCTATGGGTAGTTTTCAGGGCCAGGCCACTGATATTGCGATACAAGCCCAGGAGATCATTCGGATGCGCCAGACCCTGGATGATATATTAGTGCGGCACACGAGTCAACCGCCAGAAAAGATCCGGCAGGATACCGAAAGGGATTTTTTTATGAGTGGAATCCAGGCAAAGGAATATGGTCTTATTGATGAGGTAATCACTTCTAGAGATGCGGCAAAGCTGCTTGAGAAAAGATGAGGAGGAGATTCATGGCCAGGAGAACCGGTGGAAATACTGAAACCTACAGGTGTTCTTTCTGCGGCAAGAGCCAGGATGAGGTAAAGAAACTTATCGCTGGCCCTTCAGTCTATATCTGCGATGAGTGTGTGGATCTGTGCAATGATATTATTGTGGAAGAATGGGTAGAGGATAAAGGGGAAGAATTTAAAAAGTTACTAAAACCTAAAGAGATAAAGACCATATTAGACGAATATGTAGTTGGACAGGAAAAGGCCAAAAAGATATTATCTGTAGCCGTCCATAACCATTATAAACGGATTGAGTCCAATATAAGAATGGATGATATAGAACTACAAAAGAGTAACATCCTCATGGTTGGTCCTACCGGCTCAGGTAAGACACTGCTGGCTCAAACCTTAGCCAGAATCCTGAACGTCCCCTTCACTATTGCGGATGCTACGTGTTTGACAGAGGCCGGGTATGTGGGAGAGGATGTAGAAAATATTGTGCTGAAATTACTTCAGGCAGCGGATTATGATGTAGAAAAGGCCGAACGAGGGATTATATATATTGATGAAATAGATAAGATTAGCAGGAAATCTGACAACCCTTCCATTACCCGGGATGTTTCAGGAGAAGGGGTACAACAGGCCCTCCTGAAGATAATGGAAGGGACTACAGCTAATGTGCCCCCGCAGGGCGGTCGTAAACACCCCCATCAGGAATTCCTCCAGGTGGATACTACTAATATCCTGTTTATCTGTGGTGGCGCTTTTGTAGGGTTAGAAAATATTGTCTCTCACAGACTAGGGAATAAAACCGTCGGGTTTAAGGCGGGACTGGTGACTAAAGACGATAAAAGTATTAGTCAACTTCTGCATCAGATACAGCCAGAAGATTTATTAAAATATGGCTTAATTCCGGAGCTGATTGGCCGTCTGCCGGTAATAGCGGTTTTAGATGAACTTGATGAAGGGGCGCTGGTACAGGTTTTGACTGAACCCAAGAATGCCTTAATAAAGCAGTATCAGAAGATGTTCGAATTTGAAAAGGTCAAACTTAAATTTACCGAGAGTGCTTTACGGGCCATTTCCCGAGAGGCTATGAAGCGAAAGAGCGGGGCGCGGGGCCTCCGGGCTATCCTGGAAGAGATCATGTTGGATATGATGTATGAGATACCTTCGCAGAAAAATATTAAAGAATGTATTATTAGCGAGGAAGTCATTACCCGTCAGGAAAAACCCCTCATTCTATATGAGAAACAGGCTAGTTAGTGCCCATCCATAAATGAAATCGTGGCACTAATTAGTTTCCAATCCAGATTCAGATTACAGATGAGGGCGCAAAGAACGCTGATATAGGATACAAAAGGAGGCTAAAAGTGTAGAGCGCAAAGTGTGAAACCAGGGAATAATTCCTTAATTTTGCATTTTTCGCTTTAAGCTTTAGATTTTATCGCGGTTGCCTCTGCGTGCAGAGGTGATGCGCGATTGTATTACCTTGATTGTATAGGAATTTTCATTTTTTTAATGCGGTTTTGTGGTAGTCGCAGGCTTTAGCCTGCGTTAATTTAACTATTAAGGAATGATACTGGATGAAAAAGGTAGAGACTTTACCCCTGGTACCGCTACGAGATATTGTTGTTTTTCCTCAAATGATCATCCCCCTTTTTGTAGCCCGTGCTAAGTCGATCAAGGCCATTGACCAGGCTATGACCGACAACAAGAATATTGTACTGGCTACCCAAAAGATGGCCAAGATTCAGGAGCCGGCATCCAAAGACATTTATGATATTGGGATTGTAGGAGATATATTACAAACATTGAAGATGGCCGAGGGTGCAGTAAAGGTTTTGGTTGAGGGGGTATGCCGCGCGAAGATTCTTAGCTTTACTCCTAAGGAAGAATTCTTTGAAGTCAATATTAGACGGCTTACTCCATCAGAAGAGATTACCCGCGGGATAGAGGCCTTATACCGGCATAGCAGTTCCCTGTTTGAGCAATATGCCCGGCTAGGCCAGAAACTTCCACAAGAATTAGTAGCTTCTCTGATTAAAATCAATGATCCGGGTCATTTCTCGGATATGGTAATAGCCCATCTGCCCTTAAAGATCACTGATAAGCAAGACATATTAGCAACCCTCGACCTAACCCAAAGGCTTGAGAAAATTAGCCAGATCCTTGAGTCTGAGATAGAGATACTTAAGATTGAGAGAAGGGTGAGAGGACGGATCAAGAAGCAGATGGAGAAGAGCCAGAAAGAATATTATCTTCAGGAGCAGATGAAGGCTATTCAGAAAGAGCTAGGTAAACACGATGATTTTAAGTCCGAGATCGAAGAGTTAAAAGATAAGATCAAAAAGGCCAAGATGCCCAAAGACGTAAATGACAAGGCCCTCAGCGAGTTGAAGAGACTGGAGATGATGCCCCCTATGGCGGCCGAGGCCACAGTAGTACGTAATTATATTGATTGGCTTGCAGAGTTGCCCTGGCAGAAAAAAACCCAGGACAAGCTGGATATCAAGGAAGCAGAAAAGATCCTCAACGAAGACCATTATGGCTTGTCCCAGGTAAAAGAGAGGATCGTTGAATACCTGGCTGTCAGAAAGTTAGTAGAAAAGATGAAGGGGCCTATCCTTTGTTTTGTAGGCCCTCCGGGGGTAGGGAAGACCTCTTTAGGCCGTTCTATTGCCCGGGCTATGGGACGAAGTTTTGTCCGGTTATCACTGGGTGGCGTCCGGGACGAGGCGGAAATCCGGGGACATCGCCGCACATATATTGGGGCTTTACCGGGTCGCATAATACAATCTATGAAGAAGGCCGGATCAAAGAATCCAGTCTTCTTGTTAGATGAAGTAGATAAGATGAGTACGGATTTTAGGGGGGACCCTTCCTCTGCTTTGCTAGAGGTCTTAGACCCAGAACAGAACCATTCTTTCAGCGATCACTACTTAGAAGTAGACTTTGACCTTTCAGAGGTATTATTTATTACCACGGCTAATGTCCTTTACTCTATCCCTCAACCATTGCAAGACCGGATGGAGGTCCTGAGGCTTCCGGGCTATACTGACTATGAAAAGATAAAGATTGCAGAAGATTTCCTGATTCCCAAAAAACTTGCGGAACATGGTTTAACAGAAAAGAATATGATTATTTCCCGCAATGCTATCAGGAGAATCATTCAGGAGTATACCCGGGAAGCTGGCGTAAGGAACCTGGACCGGGAGATTGCGGCCATATGCCGCAAGGTGGCCAAAGACGTAGCCAAAAAAGGGAAAAAGACCAGGATAAAGATAGGTGCTCAGGGAGTGACTAAGTATTTAGGGGTGCCAAAATATCGCCCAGAAAAGACAGAGGAGATGAGTCGAATAGGCCTGGCTACCGGGTTAGCCTGGACAGAGTTTGGCGGTGAATTGCTCCTTACCGAGGTTATTATAATGGATGGCAAAGGCAAACTAATATTGACCGGTAAGCTGGGTGAAGTCATGCAGGAATCAGCCCAGGCAGCCTTGAGCTATGTCCGCTCTCGCTCCAGGCAATTAGGTTTAGAGAAATATTTTTATCAGAAAAAAGATATCCATATCCACGTTCCCGAAGGAGCGATCCCTAAAGATGGCCCTTCCGCAGGCATTACTATGGCCACGGCCCTGGTATCTGCTTTAACTAAAAGACCTGTCCGGAACGATGTGGCTATGACGGGAGAGATCACCCTTAGGGGAAGGGTATTACCTATTGGTGGTGTGAAGGAAAAGATATTGGCTGCCCACCGCTATGGTATCTCTTACGTCATCCTACCGAGAGATAATGAGAAGGATCTCAAGGAGATACCCGTAAAGATAAGAAAGGTTGTGAAGATAATATTAGTAGAGAATATGGATGAAGTATTGGCGAATGCGTTGCAAGATTTTGAGTTAGAAGAAAAAGAAGAACTTAGAGAAGAGCGAATAGCCTTTCCCGAAGCCTTCCAGGAAATATCCCCTGCCCATTAAAGGTATAAGGTACAAAGTTCAAGGTGCAATGTCGAACTTAGGACTTAGCACATTGAACGTTGAACCTTGCACCTTCTTATTGGTGCATCTTCTTTTCAAATATTATTACTGCCGATATAAAGCTAAGGCCAGCACAAAAGAACAAAATCATCAAATATCCTATATCTATCTTCCCTGCCAATAAGGCAGTTCTAGCCCCATCAAAGAGGGCGGTAGTAGGGACTAATTTTATGTAGGGTAGGAGCTTCTGGGGATAGACCGACAGAGGGAAGAATAATCCGGCCAGGAAGATCAGTGGCCAGATTACCACAGCTTCTAGCCGGCCTAAGTTCTCGGGCTTATCTATTACTGTGCCACAGATAGAACCGATACAAGAAAAAATCATAGAGCCTAAAAAGATAAAAAGGGAATAGCTCAACAGAAAAGGGGTACGAAAGGGGAAATCTACCAGCAAGAACAAGATAATCCCAATGGCACTACCCTTGAGGCAGGCTATGGTAAAGCCAGAAATGATCTTACCCAAAATAATGTCATATACGGTAATGGGATTGCAGCGGTATTCGCTTATAGTGCCCTGTACTACCCGATGGAACCAGAGTCCCCAGGCCCCATCATCAAAGGCCCCCATAGCTGCGGTCATAGAGATCAATCCCGGTACCACAAAGATCGCATAAGGTACTCCCTCGATATCCAGGATATAATTTTGTAGCCCCAGGGCAAAGGCCAGAAAAAAGGTAATAGGAAAGGCTACGACAGTTATTAGTTCAGGCAATAGGTTACGGGAGAAGACTTTTAAATCTCGCTCCCAGATGCAGTAAGCCCCCCTCAGCATTCTCTTATCTCCTTCCCGGTAAGGTAGAGAAAGACATCTTCAAGAGAAGGCTCTTTGATGCCTAGCTTCTTTATATCCCTGAAATCCAATATCGAGAGCAGGGACTTGATAGATTCAGGGTTTTTAAAAACAATCTCAACCCGGCCATTTACCGTCCGATACCGTTCTATATAATCCAGCTCTTTCAGCCGGTGAAGATAATATTCTTCCTTGTCTATAAATTCGATCTCATATAAGCAAGAATCTCCGATAATAGTCTTGAGTTTAGAGCTAGGACCATCAATTAAGGCCCGGCCATGATCCATGATAATTATCCGGTCGCATAGCTCTTCCGCCTCTTCCATATTGTGGGTAGTAAGAAAGATAGTGGTTTGTCCTTTCAGGGAGACCAGATAATCCCACACCACTCTTTTAGCCTGTGGGTCTAAGCCGGTAGTAGGCTCATCCAGGAATAATAATTTAGGACTATGGACTAAGGCCCGGGCCACGGCTAGCCGGCGCTGCATACCACCAGAAAACTTGTCTGGATATTCGTCCTGGCGATTGCTTAACCCGGTCAAGGTCAACAGCTCAGAGATTTTTTTCTGATAATCCCTCTTAGCCATCCGGTGCATCTTAGCATGTAGGACAAGGTTTTCTCGGGCCGTAAGGTAGCGATCCAGATTGTTTTCCTGAAATACTACCCCAATCAAGCGCCTGATCTTTAGTCCCTCCCGGGCAATATCATAATTAAAGATATAGGCATTACCCGAGGTGGGCCTTAACAAAGTAGTCAGAATCTTTAATAGGGTGGTTTTCCCCGCACCATTGGGTCCTAATAAACCGAAGATACTCCCGGGTTCTAGTTCAAAAGAGATATCCTCTACGGCTACCAAATTGCCATATTGTTTTCGGATATTTTCCAGACAAATAATCCCATTCATATAAATCTACCCTATAAATTTACCCTAAAATTAATCTAACAGGGCCTGTTAACTAAGTCAAACAGATTCCAGGGTCGCATTTTATCGGGCTGGGGGAGAAAGGAAGAGGTGTTAGTGTTGCCAATAAGTAAATTTGGTTAATACTGAAATAAATAACCTAATGGTCGAGAGGAATCTGTAGTGGCAGGGCTTGCTCTGCGTAAAGATGTCGAGCAAGCCTTCGGGCTGAGGCCCCTTCGGGAGGCTCAGGGCAAGCTCTCGAGGCCGAAGGCTCGACCACTACAAAAGACTTTTTGGACACTTTATTTAGCTAAACTGGCGCTATTGTGTACTATTCAGAGAGGGCCTTTTTAATTTCGGCCGGAGCCAGGTCTAGCTTTTCGGCCTGGCCTGGGTCCAATATCCTTAATAGCTCCATAAACTCGGCTACATGCTCTTTCTCATCGTCCCGGACATGGGCTAAAATTTTTTTGGCCGGCTCATTGTCTGTAGCATCAATATGGGCTTGATAAAGGTTTATGGCATCTAGCTCTGCAGCGATATCCTGGCGGATAGCCCGGGCCAGTTCCTCCAGGGTCATCTTCCGGGTAACCAGTCCTTTAAAGGGATCGCTCATATCCATCCAGTATCCTCCATCAAAGTAATAAGTAATAGAACTATAGTAAACGATATAAATAAGTTGATATCAAATCCCCCCTCACCTAGTGGCAAAGCTTGCTCTGCCAAGGAATGTCGAGCAAGCTCGACCACTACAAATTACATTACATAGGCTTTATAATAAAGAATAGTCACACCCTTATGAATTCAGGCATTTTTTTAGCATATAAATAGCATTTCTGTCAACCAGATTTTCCCATAGGAGGCAATAGTATGGAGAGCCGTTATGCCCGGATAAACGATGAAGAGTTGGCTATATTGCGCAAGCGGATTGGGATAGAAGTCCCACGACAGCAGCCCCATATAGAAAGGATTAGCAAAGACGCGATTAGACATTTTGTTTACGGCATAGGTGATACTAATCCCCTATGGACGGATGAAGAATATGCCCGGAAAAGCAGATATAAAACCATAATAGCTCCACCATGCATATTATACAGCACCGATCTTATTGCCAGCGGTAATGTGGGGGGATTACCGGGGGTTCATGCCATGTTTGCCGGGACTAATTGGGAGTGGTTCTTGCCCGTTAAGCTAGGGGACCATATTATTGGGAGTAGCTATTTGAGCCGGTTAGAAGAGAAACGGAGTGAGTTTGCTGGCCGTACTTTTCTGCAGGGATATGAAACGGTCTTCAGAAACCAGGCTCAGGAGATAGTGGCCCGGGCTGAGTCCTTCTGTATAAGGTCAGAGCGGGATACTGCCAGGGAGAAAGGGAAATATAAAGCTATAACCCGGCAGAGTTATACCGATGAGCAATTGAAAGCCATTGAGACCGATTATGATCGGGAAGAGGTCCGGGGCGCCCAACCCCGCTATTGGGAAGAGGTAGACTGTGGGGACGAGTTAACCCCCATCGTTAAAGGGCCTCTTACTATCACTGATATGCTAGCCTGGCTCATGGGATGGGGTGGGCTTTTCATCCGGGCCCATCGCCGGGGTTTAGAATACCGCCTCCGTCACCCCGCAGCAGCTCTACCCGACCCTTATGGCATACCCGATGTACCAGAACGGGTCCATTGGGACAATGACTTTGCCCGGCAAGTAGGGGCCCCGGCCGCATACGACTACGGTCCGCAGAGGATTTCGTGGTTAGGCCAGTTGATGACTAACTGGATGGGCGACGACGGATTCTTGCGGAAGCTGGAGGTAGAAGTGCGCCGCTTTAATATAGTGGGGGATACTACCTGGTGCCGCGGCAAGGTGATCAACAAATATCTACAAGATGGGTCACCTATGGTAGAATGTCAGGTATGGGCTGAGAACCAACGGGGCGAGACTACTGCCCAGGGGAAGGCCCTAGTGCTTTTACCTGGCAAAAACAAATTCGAGTAAACCTTCATGGCCTTACGGCCACAAATGGTGACCGTTCACCGCAGAGAAAATTTGCCTCATTTCCTATGGATGATAGCTATCTATTGGTTGCTACACGGTACGTGGAACTCAACCCTGCGCGAGCTGGTCTTACGGAGAAACCAGAAGCATATCTAGGAGTAATGCGGCCGCGCATATCTCTTTGAGGCCAAAATTAATGGGTAAAATTAACGGTCATGCTCCCGAGAAAACCTCTTTAACCAATTGATAATGATAAAGATCTCGAAACTTTGGCGACACGGAGCTTATTTGTTTGGCAAAAGATTCGTTACCTGTATCTTCGGTGTTTTTCTATTGACTCTGCCTTTATTTATCCCTTTGGTTATGGCCCATGAGGTGGTGAAGGAAGAATGGGTAGCAAGTTATGATAGTCCCTTAGGTGGGTCTGATACTATTGTTGCCATGACCATAGATGATAGCGGAAATCTCTATGTCACAGGAACCAGTGATAATGACTATGCCACTATCAAATATGACTCTCAAGGTAATCGACTCTGGGTTACCAGGTATGATTCAGGAAGTAGTGACTCTGCTATGGACATGGCTATAGATATTAGTGGAAATGTTTATGTTACCGGAGCCAGCTCCCAAGGGTATGACATTATTAATTACGATCCTAATGGTAATCAACTTTGGGTGGCCAGATATGCTGAAGTCGTTCCTCGGGAGCGCAATTTCCTAACTGCGGATAGTAAAGGCAATATCTATATGGCTGTGACAGGTGCTACTGGTAACTCTACTGAGATTATTACTATCAAATATGATTCTCATGGGAGCCAGCAATGGATAAGCAGATACAGTAAGCAAAGAGTAGGCGGGTATATTTATGGGGAAGCCCGTGATATCGCAGTAGATAGCAATGACAATATTTATGTGAGTGGATGGGTTCCTGATAACAACGGATATTATGAGGATTATTGCACCATTAAGTATGATTCCGATGGGAGACAGATATGGATAGCCACCTACGATGGGGGGATTGGTGATTATCCAAGTAGCCTCGTCATAGATACCAACAATAATATCTATATCACTGGCTATAGTATGTATGGCCCAATCCCAGCAGGATATGGTACCATCAAATATGACCCTGAAGGGAATCAGCTCTGGGTAGCCCGCTATAAACCCACTTATAGCGAGTGCGGTCATGTCTGCATGGCTACGGCGCTGGCGGTAGATAAAGGCGGTAATGTCTACATAGCAGGTGGTGCTCGTTATGATCCTGGAAACCATATCAATATTATCAAGTATGACCCTAATGGCAATGAACTCTGGGTAAATCGCTACGAAGGTAAGGCCCAGCCCACTGCTCTGGCCGTAGATAGCGCTGGGAATCTATATGTCAGTGGATATATAGCTAACAGTAGTGATTCAGGCTATAACATAATAACTATCAAATATTCCCCCGATGGCAAAATGCTCTGGGAAGACAGTATCCCGAATGCTAATAAATCTCCTACTAAGTTGGCGGTTGATAGCAATGGTAATGTCTATATGGGGGGATCCGTGAATGATGACTATGCCACCATCAAATACAATACTGATGGGAATAAAATATGGCAGGTTACCTATGATAATCCTGCGGGAGGTAATGACTATATCACTGATCTGGCTTTAGATAGCCAGGGTAATATATATGTAACTGGCTATAGCAGCAGCCAAGATACTGCCTCTTATTCCGCTACTATCAAGTATGACCCTCAGGGTAAACAAGTCTGGGTAGCCAGGTATGATTCAGGCACAAAGGGCGATAAGGTCCAAGCCGTGGTTATAGATAATAGGGACAATATCTATGTCACCGGGACTCGCTATAACGTAGATACTTCCTCCTATGATTTTACTACTATCAAATATGATCCCGATGGAAACCAGCTCTGGGTAGCTATAGACGACGGAGGATATGAATTATATGGTTATTACTATAATCTTGCTGACCGGCCTTATAAGATCGCCATAGATAATAGCGGCAATGTCTATGTAACCGGAATAAGTACTGGTAGGTGCAGTGGTGGGATGGGGGAGAGTTGCTTATATATGCTTACTAGCAAACATGACCCCAACGGAAACCAGCTCTGGATAAAGACCTATCTTTTAGGCTATGCTGATCTTGTAAAAATTGATTCCATTGCATTGGCGGCGGACAGCATGGGTAATGTCTATATAGGCACGTATCCGACAGTGGGGTATTTGGGCTCAATTATTATAAAATATGATCCAGATGGTAACCAACTCTGGAAAATTAATAGGGGCGAGGGGAGCGGGTTTTATTCCGTAGGGTTTGGTTTAGTATCGGATAGCAGTGGCAACCTCTTCGTCACTAGCCCCACTGGAACCGCCAAGTATGATAAGGATGGAAAACAGGTATGGGAAACGGAATTTGCTGGTAAGTCACTGAAGATAGATAGCAGTGATAACGTCTATGTCTTAAGTAATGCTTGTAACTATATTAGTAAATATGACAAAGATGGAAACCAGATATGGAAAAGGCGAGGAACAGGCGATTTCACAGATTATAGCGGCTCAAATTGTTCCATGGCCTTAGATATA
>Ga0156295_1041_pt1 | contig 13745 bp, 8 predicted proteins | sample RifCSPlowO2_12_FD_107943 | JGI IMG/M metagenome (GOLD analysis project Ga0156295, IMG submission 107943) | Nitrospinae bacterium RIFCSPLOWO2_12_FULL_45_22 | reverse complement strand
TGCCCTCCTTTCATGAAAGGGCATTCTATATCAAAATAGGACATTCCTATCTTGGCTAGATAGGACATTATCATTTTGGGATGACAGATACGCGAGGCACGACCTGTTCCCAGGAGCCGTGACCCGAAGTTCTACAAATACTGGGTTGATACTAAACCACAAGACCCGAAAGTTGAAGAGATATGTGGGATTTGGGAAGGCAAACCAGAAGAAACAAGTAAGGAGACTTAAATGGCAAGGATTGAGATAACGAAAACCGAGCTGGTTTGGCCGGGGAAATATAATGAGGATGGGACCAGAAAAGAGGTAGAGCGTGTTAGCCTGCCATTTCAGGTCATTGAGACAATTAATGAAACTCGTGCCACAAGAGAGGCAGCCAAGAAGCCCAAACAGAAAACACTCTTTGATATTTGGGAGGCCAAAGAAGGAGATACTTTTGAAGAAGGGTGGAAGAACAAACTCATCTGGGGAGACAACCTGCTGGTGATGTGCTCGCTTTTAGAAAAGTTTGCAGGCAAGATCGATCTCATTTATATCGACCCACCATTTGCAACAGGAACAGATTTTTCTTTCACGACAGAAATCGGCGATGGTGGGTTGGAGGTGACTAAGAAACAGTCGATATTAGAGGAAAAGGCTTATCGTGATACATGGGGAAAAGGATTGGATTCGTATCTCCAGATGATGTACTACAGGTTGGTGTTAATGAAAGATTTATTGAGTGAACAAGGGACAATTTATGTGCATTTGGATTATCATGTGGGACATAACGTAAAGATTATGCTTGACGAAATTCTTGGAAGAGAAAATTTTAGAAATGAAATTGTGTGGTGTTATACAGGCCCCTCAAGAAAAGTTCAAGATTTTCCTGACAAACACGATTTAATTCTTCGTTACTCCAAAGGGGGACAAAGGGTATTGAATCTTGATGCTGTTAAGATACCATATAGTGAGAGTTTTTTAAAACGAAGACAGTATACTGAAGGAACTGGCGGTATTTATGGAGGCAGGGAAAGGCCAGAAGAAGATGTTGAAGAATATAAAAAAGGGAAAGTTCCTGAAGATTGGTGGTCGGATATTCCTACAGGGGGACAAATTCCTTCAACTGAACTGCTTGGTTTTCCAACACAAAAACCAGAAAAGTTACTTGACCGTATCATAAAAGCTTCCACTTATGAAAGTAATCTTGTAGCCGACATCTTTTCCGGTTCGGGTACTACACTTGCAGTTGCGGAAAAACTTGGTCGCCGTTGGATCGGGTGTGATCTTTCACGCTGGGCCATCCATGTAACCCGAAAGCGGCTTTTGGGTGTAGAAAATTGTAAACCCTTTGAAGTACTTAATCTTGGAAAATATGAGCGTAAATACTGGCAGGGAGTGACATTCGGCGATAAGATAAAAACCGACCAGCAACTCGCTATATATCATTATCTGGCATTTATTCTAAAGCTTTACGGTGCAGAACCGCTTGCCGGGATGCAGCACCTGCATGGGAAGAAAGGAAAGGCTGTCATCCATGTGGGTGCAGTGGATGCACCGGTAACCATTGACGAGATCAATGCCTCGCTGGATGAGTGTGTCGCAATACAACAAAAGGAACTCCATATTCTGGGCTGGGAATGGGAGATGGGGCTTTATGACCTGATGACCGATGCGGCCAAGGGCCGGGGGGTAAAACTCGTTCTGCTTAACATTCCTCGAGAAGTGATGGAACAGCAGGCCGTGGATAAAGGGGATATCCAGTTCTTTGAATTGGCTTACCTCGAAGTGGACATCAAACAGGAAAAAGGGCGAAAGATTATCGTAGAGCTTAAAGATTTTGTCATTCCCAACACCGACCTTATCCCAGAAGATATACGCTCCAAGATCAGGAAATGGTCAGACTATATTGACTACTGGGCCGTGGATTGGGATTTTCAAAATGATACTTTTATGAATGGCTGGGTAACCTACCGCACCAGAAAGGATCGGACCCTTGCCCTTCGGAGCGATGTTCACTCCTATGAGAAACCTGGTAAATACACGGTAATGGTCAAGGTAGTAGACATTTTTGGGAATGATACCTCCCAGGCCTTTGAAGTGGAGGTGAAGTAGCCATGGCAAAAGCCGTAATTTCCTATGATAAAGACCTGCCTGAGGTCCCGGAACGGCTGGCCCACGTCAGGCCAGATTGCCATCTGATTAAAAAGACGGCCGAAGATTTTGAAATCGCAGAGGGACGCCGGCCGAGCAAGATGCTATTAGTAAATCGGCTTCGTCAAGCCGTGGATAGGTGGCGGGATGATGGATACCCGGGGGCATCTCCTGTGACTCAGCGACTATTCCAATTCTGGTTCGAGGAAGATCACCTGGTAAACGGAAGCAATTTCCACTACTACTTTGGTCAACGAGAGGCGGTAGAGACCCTCGTTTACCTCATCGAAATCAAAAAGAACCGCGATGCCAAACCCCTCATTGACTCTTTTGCAGAGATCTTCCGGAGGGATCTGTTCTCATACAGTATCGAGCACCAGACTACCATGAATGGTCACCGACAGATCAGGCGGTATTTCCCGGAGTTAGAGAGTGACGGCCTACAGGATCTCCCTCCCGAGAACCTCCGGCGTTATGCCTTTAAGATGGCCACTGGTTCTGGCAAAACGTATGTGATGGCAATGGTTATGGTCTGGTCGTACTTCCATCGGAAGATGGTCAAGGGGTCTGACCTATCCACTAATTTTCTTATCGTCGCCCCCAACGTGATTGTCTACCAGCGCCTCGAGAGGGATTTTGCCAACAATCGAATCTTTTATGCGTTGCCCCTTATACCCCCTGAGTGGCAATGGAATTTGGAGGTCATTCTGAGGGGGGAGAGTAGTGAGCCAGACCCCACTGGAAATCTTTTTCTCACCAATATTCATCAGATCTATGAATGGCGGGATGATGAGTGGACACCGGCCAACGCTGTGGATGCCCTTCTGGGCCGGAAGCCCGTTAGAGACCTTGCTTCTCACCAACGCTCCATGTTGGAACGGATAAAGGGCCTTCGGGATCTGGTAGTGATGAATGACGAGGCCCACCATGTCCACGATGAAGACCTGGCCTGGCACAAGACCCTTATGGCAATCCACGAAACCATTCCCAATGGATTAGCATTATGGCTAGACTTCTCGGCCACACCCAAAGACCAGAATGGTACCTATTATCCCTGGATCATCTGTGATTATCCCCTGGCTCAGGCGGTGGAAGATCGGGTAGTCAAAGCGCCCCTTATTGTCCACCAGGTGAGGCGGTCTGACCCCGAAAAAGTAACTAAGGATAATGTGACGGACGTATATGGAGAATGGCTCCTTGCCGCCCTGGAGCGCTGGAGGGAGCATTATAAGACTTACAAGGCTTTAGGACCGAAGCCGGTCTTATTTGTTATGGCCGAGAAGAATGCCTTTGCCGATGAGATAGGCAAATGGTTAGTGGACAAGGTGAATAGGACAGGACTGAAAGGGAGTGAGGTATTAATAATTCATACAGATTCAGAGGGCGAGATTACCAAAAAGGATCTCGAAGAAGCTCGCGAGGCAGCGCGTGACATCGATCTGCCTACCAACAAGATCAAGGTTATTGTCAGTGTGATGATGTTGAGAGAGGGATGGGATGTCAAAAATGTCTCGGTAGTTCTTGGCCTGCGGCCATTCACGTCGAAGGCCAAGATCCTTCCCGAGCAGGCGGTGGGCCGAGGGCTTCGGTTAATGGAAAATATCAGCCCCGACCGTACTCAAACGCTGGAGGTTATGGGTACGAAAGCCTTTGAAGATTTCGTGAGGCAGTTGGAGATGGAAGGGGTGGGGATTCAGACTGTCACCAAGCCACCTGCCCCACCGATCAAGATCGAGCCCGTTCAGGAGAAGATCAAATATGATATCACCATTCCCTTGACCCGGCCTGTCTTCCTTCACGACTATAAAAAATTGGCTTCCATCGATCCCCTCCGTCTCGACCCAATTTATGACCGGGAAGAGCTTGAAGAAGAGTATCGAATTACCCTTAAAATGGAGTTTGCTACCACTGAAACCGAAATTCATCGAACCGCCTTTATGCCAGGGATTATTCCTCTCAGTCAGGAGGTGCTTTCTTCAATAACCAATAAGGTTATTGCCGAGGCGCGGCTATCGAGTGTCTTTGCGGAACTCTATCCAATCGTGCGGACATATGTGGCGGATCGGTGTTTTGGGCAGCAGATAGACCTGGAAAATGAAAATATTCGTAACCACCTGCGATCACCCATGCTCCAGCAGGGGATCGCCCGATACCTCGCCAAGAAGATTAGTGACCTCACCGCCGAGGAACGTGGGATCGAGTTCGAGGAGGCAAGGTTTAAACTTTCAGATACGCAACCATTTATATGGAGAAGGCGCCACCTCCAATGTGAGCATACCATCTTCAATTATGTGGCAACTTATAACGATTTTGAATCAGCGTTTGCCAAATTCTTAGACCGCTGCCCGGACATTTTGCGGTTTGCAGCGCTGGCAGAGCACTTCACCCGCTTTCGGGTCGATTACCTCAGCCCTTCTGGTGCGATCAAGTTTTACTATCCGGATTTTGTAGCGGTTCAGGAGACGAGAAACGGGAAAGAAACTCATTGGATCATAGAGACCAAGGGGCAGGTCTATGAAGCTGTCGCCTATAAGGAAGCGAGTATTATCAATTGGTGCCGAAAGGTATCAGCCCAGGTGGGAAAAATATGGAATTATATTCGGGTGGAACAAAAATCCTTTGGTGAGGGAAAATTCACAACATTTTCTGATTTAGTTAGGGTCGTTGAAGGAAAGTCTAGAATTCCCCTGTTTAGCAAATGATCTCATTAGGTCTATCAATATGAAGTGAAAAAGGAGAGCGGGCACAGAAACTGGACACAAAAGGTTCTTTAATTTCTGTCTTACTCCACTGTCTTGGGGAATAGGATTATGCCTTATGCCTGAGAGAGTTATTCTGCATATAGATATGGATGCCTTTTTTGCGGCCGTAGAAATACAGCAGCATCCGGAATATGCTGGTAAGCCTCTAGTCGTCGGGGGACGGGGCAACCCCCAGGAGCGAGGAGTAGTCGCTACCGCTTCTTATGAAGCCCGACAGTATGGGATACACTCCGCTATGCCCCTCCGGGAGGCATATCGGCGCTGCCCCCAGGCTATCTTTTTACCGGTAGATTACCAGGCCTATGCCGAGGCCTCAGAAAAAGTCATGGCTATCCTGCAAGGATTCTCGCCTGTCACCGAGATCATCGGGTTGGATGAGGCATTCTTAGATATAACCGATACCGCTCTGGGGGAACCGCTAGAGCTGGCTAAGCATATCAAGGCCAGGATTAAAAACGAATTAGATCTCACCGCCTCTATTGGCATTGCTCCTAATAAACTCCTGGCTAAGATGGCCAGTGATATGCAGAAGCCTGATGGGTTAACGGTAATCAAACCGGAAGAGATATCAAAGGTTTTAGAGAATATGCCTGCCTCAAGGCTCTGGGGGATCGGGCCTAAGACTGAAGCGCGGTTAAAGCAACTGGGAGTCCGTACTATCGGCCAACTGGCCCGGACGCCCGTAGAACAACTGATCGAGGTCTTTGGTGAGGCCTTTGGCCGGGCCATGCACGAGCATGCTCAAGGGATTGATCATAGCCCGGTAGAACCTTATCATGAGCCCAGGTCCTTTAGCCGCGAAGTTACTTTTCAGCGTGATACCAGGAACCTGCCTTTCCTCAGGCAGATACTCTATCGCTTAACCAAGGATGCCTGGCAGAGGCTTCAAGAGGAAGGGTATCAAGGAAAGACAGTAACGGTAAAGATCCGCTATGAGGATTTTGTTACTATTACCCATGCCCATACCCTACCAGCCTTTACGGACTCTTTTGACGATATCTGGCCGGCTGCCCGCGCCCTATTCAACCGCTTTGAATGGAAGAAAAGGGTCAGACTTATTGGCATAAGGATATCTTCCTTAGAGATTAAAGAAGCCGAAAGATGAAGTGTTCAAGGGCCTGGAAGTATGGCTCCATACCTATGGCCAGGATGGTATTGTGGTCTGCCCTGGGAATAACTACCAGACGTTTATCGTCAGTAGATAAACTATTAAACAGATCATGGGCCTCGCTTAAAGGGATAAGCTGGTCATATTCTGCATGGATAATCAAAGAGGGAATAGATATTGAGCGGACCTTTACCCGATTGGAAAATTTCGGCTCTTCAGTAAAACCAAAACTTTTTACCGGAAAGCCCAGATGCTCGAACAGCCCCAGGATATTGGCAAATCCACTCTCGATGATCAACCCTTTCATTTGTGCCTGGTAATGATAGGCCAACTCTACCACCGAGGCGCTTCCTAATGAACGGCCCATGAGGAAGAGAGGGCCAGTATAAGAATTATCTCTTAAGACCTTACAAAATTCTCTGAACAGGATGTGGGCATCAGCCATCATGGCATTAAACGTCGGTGTCCCATCACTCATGCCATAGCCCCGATAGTCAGCCACAAACAGATTAATGCCTCTCTCATTATACATTGGGGCAATATAATCATGATCCGCTACAATCTCTCCATTGCCATGGAAATAGAGGATATTGGGAGAGTTTTGGCCAGCGGTATAAAAACGGCACCCAATGCCAATACCCTCTTCTACCGGGATGAAATAATCGGTGGCATTCGATACCGATGGCTTCCCCACCGGGTCTTTCCTGGGATAAAAGATAAACTGAAGTATCTCTGGCCGATCTAGAAAAGAATAGTCCATTTTTGCATTGGGGGGATTACCCAGGGAGGCCAATCCCCCACACTATTCAAAAGATTTTTTGGGCAAATATTGTTTTAAGTCGTTTTATCCTGGATGAAGAAGGTCTTAAAAAGGTCTATGGGTACTGGGAAAATAGTGGTAGAGTTGTTCTCCGTGGCTACTTCGGCCAGGGTCTGCAGGAAGCGCAACTGTAAAGCCATAGGATGGGCTTCCATCATCTGTGCTGCATCCACCAGGCGTGTGGCGGCCTGATATTCTCCTTCAGCAGCAATCACTTTTGACCGGCGCTCCCGCTCTGCCTCGGCTTGCTTGGCCATGGCCCGCTTCATCTCCTGGGGCAGATCTATATGCTTTACCTCGACATTGGTGACCTTGATCCCCCAGGGATCAGTATGCTTATCGATTATCTCCTGGAGGTTCTTATTGATCTTATCTCGCTCGGCCAAAAGCTCATCTAGCTCGGCCTGACCCAACACACTCCGCAAAGTGGTTTGGGCTAGCTGGGAAGTGGCATAGAGATAATTCTCTACCTCCACCGTTGCCTTACTGGGTTCCATCACCCGGAAATATAATACAGCATTTACTTTAACGGATACATTATCTCGGGTTATGACATCCTGGGGTGGTACATCCAGGGCCACCAGCCGCAAACTTACATCCACCATCTTATCAATAGGCCACCAGACAAAGATCAGGCCCGGACCTTTGGGAGCTGGCAGTAATTTCCCTAAACGGAATATTACCGCTCGTTCATATTCCCTGATGATCCGGATACAACTAAAAAGATAAAGAACCGGTATAAGGATTACTAATACAGGAAATGACATCATCACGATTCCCTCCCTTTAAAAATGTTTTCTCAGAGTTTTTATAAACCTAAAAATTATATTGGAGACACAGATTATTGCCGGTTAATATAATGGGGATATCTTAAAAATCTGCGTCGGGTACCCACGAAGTGGGTGTGCGTCCAAAAAGGAAATTCCTTTACTTTAATTTTTCGATAATGACTTTCAATCCTTCTACGGCTATTACCTTGACCCGCTCACCCTTACCAATTACATCCACCCCCTTATTAGTGATAGCATTCCAGATCTCACCATGGACAAAGACCTTACCCTCTGGCATAATATCGGTCTCTGCTACCCCTATCTCGCCCAGGAGCCCTTCCTGACCTGTAACCGACTTACGCATATGGACCCTTAATACGGCACTAATAAGGAAAATAATGATAGTAGCGGTAGACAGGACAATGGGGATAATAACCCCGAGAGATACCCGCATAAAGGCCAGGGGAGAATCTATAAGCATAAGGGAGCCTAATAGCATAGAGATAATACCCCCGAGGGCCAAGAGGCCAAAACTCTGTACCTTAACCTCGGCAACAAAGAGGGCCAGGGAAAGGCCAATTAAAGCAAGTCCTGCATAGTTAACCGGGAGGGACTGGAAGGCATAAAAGGCGAGGATAATACAAATCGCTCCGGCAATCCCGGGAAAACCGGCCCCGGGATGGGTTATCTCGAAGAGGAGGCCATAGAAGCCCAGAATCATCAGGATATAGGCAATATTGGGGTTTATAATGGCATCCAGGATGCGCTGTCGGGCAGACATAGGTATATGTCGTATCTCTACATCTTTGGTCTTTAAGATAAAGGTTCTATCCATGATGGCTACCGTACGACCATCAATCTTCTCCAGCAGTTCTGAAATATCAGAGGCAATAAGGTCTATAACATTTTTCTCCAGGGCTTCTTTCTCTGGCACCGAGACGCTCTTTATCACCGCGGCTTCGGCCCAGTCCTGGTTCCGGCCCCGGGCGGCTGCTAGAGCCCGGACCCAGGCCACCGTATCATTAATGATCTTATCCTGCATAGGAGAGGTTGATTTTTGGGGAGCTTCTTCTTCGGTTTCCTCTTTAGGTTGTTTTTTGGGTTCTTTTACCTTTTCACTTTTCTCCTCTTTTTTCCCTTCCCCCTCTCCTTTTTTCGCCTCCTTCTCCTCTTCTTTTCCCTCTCTCTCTTTCTGGCGGTAGCGACTCAGCTCACGGAAAAATTCCTTCCAGGAACCTTTATCTTCTTCCCCGCCGATATTAACGGGATGGGCAGCGCCAATATTAGTGCTGGGGGCCATTGCTGCGATATGGCTGGCCAGAGTAATAAAAACCCCGGCTGACCCAGCCCGGGCACCCTGGGGCGATATATAGACTACTACCGGTACCTGGGCATTCATGATGTCTTTTACTATACTCCGGGTAGAATTCAGCAGCCCCCCCGGAGTATCCAGTTCTATCACCAGGCATTGGGCCTGTTCTTTCTCGGCTTGCTGGATAGCCTTATGCACATATTCATAGGTAATAGGGTTGATTATCTTATCATCGAGTTTAATGAGATAGACATAACGGTTAAGAGAAGAGAAGGACTGACCCGTCTTATTCTGAATGGAAAGATTAGTTGCTCCGACTGAGCCAGACTGCCAGAGCCAGAAAATCGATAGGATAAAAGGGATTATTCCCTTGATCATACAACATCAGCTCCTTTATCAGCACAAATCTGTTTTTATATTCCTATTATATACTAACTTGATTCGAAAAGCTGAAAAAAATTTCGCCATCCTCCATTCCCCCTAAAAGGTTAGCCAATATGTCCTTATGCAAGAACAGATTCCTTATTGACATCTTCGAGAGGAAAAGATAGGATGGGGATGCGGGTTATGGGCATAATAAATCTTACAACCTTTGTTTTCGTGGGGAGGAGGATATTATGGACATTCATAGTGATACTTTTGGTGGTGAATATCCCTTTAAGTCCAACTATATCAAGATTAATGATGTTCGACTCCATTATGTGGATGAGGCTCCACCAAACAACCCTAAGGCAGAGCCAGTAGTCATGCTTCATGGCAATCCTACCTGGTCTTTCCTCTATCGCAATTTTATCCCTCCTTTAGTGAAAGCCGGATATCGGGCCATTGCCCCGGATCATATAGGCTATGGTCGTTCTGATACTCCCCTGGATCGAGAGCTGTACCGCCTTAAGAATCGTATTAAGTTCTTCTCTGGAGTAATGGACCGCCTTGACCTAAAGAATATTACTTTAGTAATGCAAGACTGGGGCGGCCCTATTGGTATGGGTTATGCGGTGGAGCACCCAGAGAAGATCAAGCGCCTGGTAATAATGAGTACCTGGGCCTTTGATTTTCCTGAGGAATTCGGACAGGAGCTACCCCCCCTCTTTAAGATGTGCCGGGAACCCTGGTTAGGTGAGGCAATGCTCTTGGGTTTTAATGTCTTTGTAGAAGGCTTTTTGCCTGGGGCAATTATCAGGAAAGAAAAGATTACCCCGGAATTTGTGCGGGCCTACCGGGCACCTTTTCCTGACTATAACTCCCGCATCCCTACCATGGCTATCCAGGATGTACCTCTGGAGAGAGACCACCCCTCCCGGCCCACCATGCTCGGCATACAAGAAAAGCTCAATCGGCTAAAGGTTCCTACCCTGCTGGTATGGGGAGAAGACGATGACTTGCTAGATGTCAAGCGACTACCAGAGTTTTGGAAAATGATCTATCCCCATGCGGAGCTCCGCCTGGTTCCTCGGGCAGGCCATTTCTTGCAGGAAGATGCCCCGGAAGAAGTAGTAGCCATAATAAAAGAGTTTCTAGCTAAGAACCCATAAACTCGCCGGTAATCGCTTACCGCAGAGTACGCAGAGAAAGGCGACCCCTTTTGTCTCTGCGTATTCTGCGCCCGCTACGGTTCATTTCCATTCTTCTATAGCTGGGACGTAACAGTTCACGGCGGTCAGGGATCAGTTGTCAGACAAGCTTTTCGTCAAAGGCATCTTTCGCTCAATCTCCAAATATTGATAACTATTCAAAATTTAAAGTCTTTTCCTGAACCCTGTCAACTGAACCCCGTGAACTGTTACTCTGGGACCTATCTCTACTCTCCACAATGCTTGACAGGCATATCAGGTTCTGTTAATATTAATTGCAACTCAATATCAATAAAATTGGAAGGGACAGGACTATGCATACTCACCAAAAGAAGGCCAAGGGCGATGAGGGGGGAGGAGAAAAGGTATTATTAATCGGTAACCCCAATGTGGGCAAGAGCGCTATCTTTAACCTGCTTACCGGTAAATATGTTACCGTATCTAACTACCCGGGTACTACAGTAGAGATTACTAGTGGAAGCGCCTCCTTGAATAAAAAGAACTGCATAGTTCTCGATACCCCGGGGGTTAATAATTTGAACCCTTTATCTGAAGATGAAAAAGTAACCCGGGATATCCTCCTTAAAGAAAACCCCTCGAAGATTATCCAGGTAGCCGACACTAAGAACCTACGCCGGGGGCTTCTTATCTCTCTCCAGTTAGCCGAGATGGGCTTCCCTTTCTTATTGGATCTTAATATGGAGGACGAAGCCCGAAGCCGGGGGATATTTATTGATACTCAAAAGCTTTCCGGTTTGCTGGGAGTTAGTACGGTTACTACTATTGCTACCCAGAGAAAGGGTATTAATAGTCTGATAAAGGGCCTTGAGCACCTTAAATCTTCCCCTTATCAGGTAACATATCATCCGGTTATTGAGGATTATTTGCAACAGATAGAACCCCTCTTACCCCCTGCCGCTATCTCCAAAAGGTCTCTGGGGTTAATGCTCCTGGCCGGTGATGAGAGCCTAAAGGAGTGGCTCCATGAAAATTTATCCCCAGAAGCCATTGATAAGATTGAGTCTTTACATCAAAATCTCCAGAAAAAATTTAATGAACCCCTAAACTATGTGATTACTGAACGGCGTTTGCGCACGGCTGATACTATCCTTGATCAGGTAATGTTTACCGTGAGGCCGGATAAAAGTTCATTCACCGCCAGGATTGGCCAATGGTGTGTTCATCCCATAGCCGGCATACCGGTTTTCTTATTGGTATTGTATCTGACCTATAAGTTTGTGGGCGAGTTTGGTGCCGGCACCCTGGTGGGTTTCTTTGAAGAGGTACTCTTCGGCCGTTATATTAATCCCTGGTCTATCAAATTAGTTACGGCTACCATCCCCGTAAAATTCATCCAGGAGTTATTAGTAGGCGAATACGGGCTGATAACTATGGCCCTTTCTTATTCTATCGCTATTGTATTCCCTATTGTAACTACCTTTTTCTTAATATTTGGCCTCTTGGAAGATTCGGGCTATCTGCCGCGGTTAGCAGTTATGGTCAACAAGTTATTTAAGGTAATGGGCCTTCATGGAAAGGCGGTATTGCCCATGGTATTAGGTTTAGGCTGCGATACCATGGCTACCCTAACGTCTCGTATCCTGGAATCGAAAAAAGAACGGGTAATTGTCACTCTACTGCTGGCCCTGGGAGTTCCCTGCTCTGCCCAACTAGGGGTTATCCTGGGTATGTTAGGGGGCTTATCTTTTAAAGCTACTATCATATGGTTGGGGGTCATTATCGGAGTGATCCTGATAGTAGGTTATCTGGCTTCTTTAGTTATTCCTGGGAAGGGATCAGACTTTGTGCTAGAACTACCCCCTATTCGTATCCCCCAAATCTCTAACATAGTTATCAAGACCATAGCCCGGGTAGAATGGTACCTCAAGGAGGCGGTTCCCTTATTTATTTTAGGGACATTTGCGTTATTCTTGTTAGTAAAACTGCAGCTCCTGGGCATAATTGAGCGTGGGGCTTCCCCGATAATAACCGGTTTCCTGGGCTTGCCTGCTGAGAGTACCGCGGCCTTTATTTTAGGTTTTTTACGCCGGGATTATGGTGCTGCGGGCCTCTATTCTTTAGCTAAAGCTGGGGCTATGGACCCTATCCAGATATTAGTCAGCCTGGTCACCATTACCCTCTTTGTCCCTTGTGTTGCTAATTTTTTTATCATTATTAAAGAGCGGGGCCTGAAGACGGCCCTGGCTATGGCAGCTTTTATTTTTCCTACGGCTTTCCTGGTAGGTGGTCTGCTTAATCTTATCTTGCGCTGGGAGGGGATAGAGTTATGAAATGCCCCCTCTGTGGCTATAATATTCCCAGGGAAAAGATAGAGTGCAGAAATTGCCCTATGGGGAACAACTGCCAACTGGTCTGTTGTCCCCACTGCCATTACCAGTTCATTGACCCTCATAGTTCAAGGCTGCTGAATTTGCTGAAGAGACTCTTCAAGCGGTAATTCTTTAGCTAGCCGCACCCTTCATGGGTGCGTTATTTTCGCAGGCCTAAAGCCTGCGGCTAGGTGTGATTTATGTCAACTTATTTTTGCTGTTTACTGTAGTTATCGTCATTCAAGGGGGGTAAATAGTAGAAATGACTTCGTTAAACGAGAATGGAATTGACTTTACCGGAAGGAAGCCCATGGAATATAATGAAGATGAGATATTAGAGCTTATCTGGACGGCACGTGAGGAGGGTAAAGAAACACTGGATGAGATCCCTCAACTCGGCCAGCAAAGAGAGATTATCCATCTCTTACAAGATATGGCCCAGAGGGGCTTGATCAGCTTTCAGGATAATAAAGTTTACCTCCAGACCGCGGGTGAGGAGAAAGCCAGTGAGATTATACGCCGACATCGCCTGGCTGAGACCCTGCTTTCCCTGGTATTTGAATTGGAAGACAGCCAGGTAGAACCAACGGCCTGCAAATTCGAGCATATCCTATCAGCCAGGGTAACTGAGAGTGTCTGTACCTTTTTAGGTCATCCCCGCTATTGCCCCCACGGTAAACCCATCCCCCCCGATGAGTGCTGCCGCAAGTATCAAGTGGAGGTCAAACCCTTAGTCACTCGCCTTTGTGACTTGCAGCTAGGGAATCAAGGGAGGATTGTGTTTATTGCCTCCAAACATAGGCACCGGCTAGTACAACTTAGCTCTTTGGGTCTTACCCCAGGAAGTATTGTCAGACTCCTCCAACGCCAACCATCTTATATTATCAGCAGCGGCCAGACGGATATAGCCGTGGATAAAGATATTGCCCAGGAGATTTA
>Ga0156295_1049_pt2 | contig 13849 bp, 3 predicted proteins | sample RifCSPlowO2_12_FD_107943 | JGI IMG/M metagenome (GOLD analysis project Ga0156295, IMG submission 107943) | Nitrospinae bacterium RIFCSPLOWO2_12_FULL_45_22 | reverse complement strand
ACCTAATGGAATTTTCAGGAAACGTTCGTAATAGCTAAGATATGCTTTATTAGAACCATAAGCATACATCAGTAAATATTGAAAAAGTAACGCTACCAGGTCAATCTGGGTCAGTTGATGCGGATATGACAACCTGAATGTCCCTGGAGTTTTACCCAAAATTTCATAGAAACTGAAAAATGAGATTCCGTTCTTAACCGATAAATTATCTCCCACTAATTCATTTGCTTCAATATATCTTTGGTATTTTAATTGAGTATCATTAAAATCAGGATAGAAATCTGGAAAATAAAAATTCCCTAAAAATACCAATTCAGGATATCCTTTACACCCTGAAAGGTTAAAAGCACCATCAAATTTAAAGTCTGTATCATTGATTTTATCTGCTCTACTAAATATCCTTATTTGTTCAGAATCTTCAACGTATATTAAATTGTATATATCTCTCGGTAAATCTTCAGTTGTATAATTTCCATATCCCGATGGAGTATTAATAGCTCCGTGAGATATTTTTTTCGGTTGCCATTTTTTATTGGCAAACTCGCTGATGGCAAGCTGGATTTTGAGTTTTCGCTTGGGTTTGTCATTGTTAATCACTGTTCCTGGAGTACTGTTGGGAACTGTAGATTGAGGATTTGGATCAGGCTCTTCACTGAAAACAGGCCATGCCAGGCACAAGCGATTGTTTCGGATAAATGCCAACAGGTGATCTCCGGTTATATCCAATTCCACTTTTTCCCAGGGTGTCCAGTAGCGTTCTTTTTCAAATCTTCTGTAATAGTAAATGGCAGGGTCGCCTCCTTTGGTTCGGGCAAATACATGCATAGTTTTAATATCCGACTGGTACCATGTAGCCATAACTTCCAGAAATGCGATGTTATCTAATTTCTCAAGGTATTTGATCAAAGCTTCTTCTGCAGTGAAATCCCTAAGCTCGTTTTGAAGCAACTCATTTTCCAACTCTGTAAACAAGAAGGACTTGTCGTCTCTGAGTTCCGCCTCAATCCAGTTTTCGGGATACAGGAACACCTTGCGGTTGGCTTCCCATACTCGGTAATTTTTCATCCACTTCCATTGCTCCCAGCTTTTATCGTTGTTTACATCGGCTGCTGCTTTCGGTTCCAGTCCCATCAAACAACGCTGCACAAAAAGTTGAATGGTTCCATGTGCCTGAACAATTCTGGATGAAGGCATACAGGCTTCCATTTCCACATCTACCAGGAAATAATCATACAAATCGTTCTCGTCTTTCATTTCAGGGTGTACAGCTAACAGATAAGCCACCAAAGCATCCCTTTTTTGAGGACGGATAGCATCCATGATTTCTTTGAGTGTGCTTAGCCATGTGTCTTCATCGTAGCGGGCTTTCAGGGCTGTACGCAAGAGATGGGTATCGGTACTTGTTAAAACCGGCTTAATATATTCTTTTACCTGGACAACCGTTGAGCCTAATTTTCTCAGATGCTCTGCACAATCACTAATGGCTTGCCAGGTTTTTACGTCGCTGTAATTGCTTAGGTTGAATACCGGAAATAAATGTGCATCAACAGTATCTACATCTTCTTTGATGTAGCCTGTCAGTAGAGAAAATGCCTCTATAAATTGATTCCTCATGGTACCGCTAGCCGGTAAGAGCATTTCTGCCACAGACAAGAAAGTAATTGGATTTTCTGCATCTGCCTGATTGGGTACCGGAGTAAGTTGTTTTGCCAGATCAATCATTCCGGCAAAAGCCGCATATTTGGCATAATCAATCGCTGTCTGCCCTGCTTCATAAGGAATGCTATCCCATTCAAACCAGCTCAAGTCTTTATTATTCTTGAAAAACCACTCTATCTCTTGATTTCCCAATTTAAAAGAATTGACCAAAGGAAAGAGCTTATGCGTCAGCCTGAGGGCACGATACTGATTGGGAAAAGCAACATTGGTGATGGGTGGTAAAATAGGCGTAACATGAGTTATATCCGTATCAATCAAAGTATCAGAAAGAAGTATCTGAGATAAGAGACCACTACCCGGTGCAGGTTGTTTTAATTGAGCATGCTTCAGAACAATCTTTACCAATTCCAAATCTGCTTTGAAAGCAGTTGCTAATGTTTGTTCAAGAATAGACTGCTTGCCGATTTGAAGCTGATAAGCGGCAATAGAATCTAAGAAGGCCTTGATTAAATCCTTCTGTTCATTACTGATGTCAGGGCCTGGTGCTGCTGCCAAAGCATCAATTTTGGCTTTAATCAATGCTGTATCAAACAGGCCATTTAATTTGTTATTCGTAAAGGTCTTTGCATCATTCGCTGATGTCCAGTCTCTATCAATGAATTTTATAAACGTCTTTACATCTTCTTCTCCAATGCCGCTCAGTTTGGATAAAGCAGTTTGCAATGTTTCTTTCTGCTCGTCTGCGGATAAATTGGCAACGAAAGGTGATTTGTTGGCGCTAAAATTACGTTGATACTCTTTCTGCAATTTTTCCAGTACCTGTTTGATTTTCTCATCTTTGATTTCTCTGTCGACGAGATTGGTTGCTTCATGTCGGAGCATGAATTTAACGTCGGCGAGTTTTAAAGGGGATTTATTCAGGTCGTTGGCCGCGTTAACGAACTTCAAAGTCTTTTCCGGTGAATCGGAAATATTTATGCCAGTGAGCTCCGTAAGTATTATGAAATCATCGTCTTTAAGCTTCAGTTTCTTCATCAGCCTTGAAGCGGCAAACAGGTAACTCAGGTTGGAAAATGTCAGGTTGTCATCAGGCAGCAGAGGCAATAACTTATCTAAATCCTGCTCTTTGATTTGCAGGCAAGCAGATAGGCTGGTTTTGAAATTGCTCAACAATTGAGAGCCATCAACTTTTTCCGGTAATAGTCCCTCATCAATAAATCCATTTTTTGCTTTGTTCAGGAATACCTGGTGGTATAGAGGTTTTGGAGCATCTTCTTTAAATATCTGATGCGGTATTTCTTTATAAAATCCTACCAACTCTTCAATCTTGATGCCTGTTTCTTCTGAGAGTTTTAGCAAATCGGCAGCCTTGATTAAACAAGTATCATTGCACTGCCCGTTGCCAAGTTTGCTTTGTGAAATAATTTCATCCAATACTTCAAATTTCCAGCCTGTTTTCTTTTGCAAACTAAGGAAACGATGAATGCGATCAAGAGTATCTTCATTAAGATTGGCTATATACTTTTTTGTGGTATCGCATGAAATCGTTTTTTCAGATGCATTAGGATCATCGTATTGGTGTTCGATGAAAAGCTTATCAGCCGGATCAATGAATTTTAAAGAAGGCAGTAAATCCAATTCTTTGTATGTAAGTCCTGTTTTGTCAAGAAAATGATCTACCCTTTTCATATAAACCAAAACATTTCCGGAAACAGGGGGCGTATCCCACTGGTCTGGGGCATTCCAATACAATTGCTGGTCAATCAAATTGTCTTTAGTTGTTACAATCAGTTGTCTTTCTGCATCAGTCAATCCCAATTTTTCAGCGGCAATAGCTGCATTAGCCGGATTTCCTGCCGATTGAAAATCATCCATAAGCTTGTCTCTGGAAATATCAAATCGGGTGAAATAGGCTTTTGCCTCCGCATGGTATAAATCGAAAGGAAGTTTGAAAGCGTACTTAGCAGTTTTTAAAGTATTGTAAGCATCGGAATTCACATACTCAGGTGCAGCCGCTAATTCTTCTGCGGTGGATAAGGTTTGGCGCAAACGGAAAACGGTATAATTGTTCCCACCATTGTGAATAATTTTGCAAATAGCCTTTTTATCCCTTAAATAATGAGGTAAGGTGTCTGATAATCCCGTTGTTGTTTCCGTTTCGAAAATCTGTGCCTGATCGGTTACGGGCATACCTGCCGCTACCAGCGTATTGAGCAGGCCATTTGATATTTTACCTTTCAACGGATCCGCTCCATCTGAAAGCACACCTGTGTAATCTATCCCAGCATCAGGTGCAACTGCTGCCTCTAATAGTTCACACACCAGGTCAATATAAGGAACAGGAGTATTGGCATTTTCGCAGCTTAAGTCAATCTCGCCTAAATCAGGTCTACGTTCAAATAATACATCTTTGGCAATCTTTACAGTAGGACGAACTGCCGGCGGCGGTGGTGCAGGAACAGTAAGGTCAACTACACTTCTCTTATCCAGAAACTGTAATATTTCTACCAAATACGCCGCAGGGCTATATACCGAACGGCAATGCTCGCAGGCACATAGGTCTGTGAGTTTAAAGAGCGATTTCAGGTTGGGGAAATCCTTGCTTACAGCCTCCAATTTCATGGCAAGCGATTTCATTTCCAAAGCTGGTACATCCATAGCCCGCATGGTATCCTGCAATTCACCAACAATAAGCATGGCGGCTGTATTAGTTCTTTCTGCCCTCCTGAAAATGATTTTGGCTTCTTCGGATTTAATGCCTGCTTTTGGGGCAATTTCGTTTACAAAGCGGGTTTCGCCTATGGCAGCAATGCTTTGTGCGGAGTGAATTTTCTCCTTTAGCAGTGCATTGGTTTTGCTGTAATGCGGCGCCAATTTAAATACCCTCTGCACAGATTTTAATTCTTCCCGAATGGCTTCACTTTCTTTCTTAGCTACCTTTTTATCTTTCAGGTAGATGTCCACATTATGATGCTGTAAGTCAAAACCCTCGTGTTTTGATAAAAAGGCGGTAATTTCCTTTTGGTTTTTCAGTATGAGCTTTTTCTCCCTTTCCAATTGTGCGGTAAAGGCCATAGTGGGATATGTCTTTTCCATTTTTCTCACAATAGAGGAAGCATGAAGATCGAGCATCTTCTTATCCAGGGGCTTTCCGGCAAGGTCTATCTTGCCTGCTGCTTTGGTTAATTCATCTTTCCATGCTGCTTTGTTCAGTTTGGCTAATTTTTTTACATCCTCCGGTCTTTTAATTTTTTGTGATTCGCTAATCTGGCTGATGATGAGGTCATCAAATCCCAACAATTCTCCTAAGGCAAGGCTCGTTTTTGCCTGAGTTGTTTTTTCTTTGCTGCTGAAGAAAGAAGCATCTGTTATTTTTTGCAGAAAGAGATTAAGGTCATTTTTGTTTTCCTGAAATATTTTACCGATCTCATCGATCTTGTTTTCAAGCACAAAGCGGCTGATGATGTTCAGCACTTTGCGGGGGTGTTCGTTTTTGTAGTATTCTTCCGCCTTCTTTTTATATTGCTGCAATAGCTCCGCATTTCGCTTACATTCTTTGGCAACTTTGGAAGAAACGATCATCTCTTTAACGGCAGTCTCCGCATCGCGTTGAATGGTTTTTGGGTCTGCTAATGCTGCATCATACAGAAGCGTTTGTATGTCGGTATTAATGTCAATAATTAATCTTGCATGGAATGATTTAATAAAATCATTTTTCAGCAGTGTATTTTTACGGAGCAGGGCATAGAAAAAGGCAGCATCTATTTTAGATGCCTTACTCATGCGATGAGCCACCACCAGGTGTTCAATTTTTTCTGTGGGTATTTCCGCTTCTTTAGAGAGAAAGGTAATGTCACGGTGTTCTTTGCTTTCCTGCAAATCGGTAATAGCTACCTTACCGGCTAAGTAAGTCACTTGTTTCAAGATGTAATCATACTCTACCACTTCGGGCTCTATTGCCGTTTCAATAGTGATGTTGATCTCTTCCCTTGGCGAGGCATTAAACCTTATCCTGTCCATATCTGACGCATAGAGCAAGGTCTTCTTTTCCCGTGTAAATACCTTAATGACAATATCCGCTTCTTTTTTACCCCTGCCACTCAACTGGCTATGAGACCAGGCTATTTCGTATTTCCCCTCTCTATCGGTAATACTTTCTCCCAATAGCTCCTCGCCACGCATATCGCGGTCATAAGCCTGCACGATGAGATTTGACAATGGGCGGTTGAGCCTGTCAACCACCCGTCCGAGAACGAGGTTTGGTTTTTGGTCTTCAATTTGATTTGCCATTGTATCCCTCCTTTATTTCGTTTCATTCAATTCATTACAAGGTCTGTGAAGAAACAATAAAACTCGCTTGCAACAATTTCAATTGCGCCAATGCTTCTACTATGTCCCTACGGGTTTGCTGTACAGCCAATCTTGCAGATTTAATTTGTTGGTTTGCCATATCCAATTGATCCGCATCCACCATTTGAAGAATGGCTTCTGATTCATTTTTCAGCCATCGGGTGATTTCTTTGATGCCGTCAATCATGTCTCCATCGGCAGAGTTCATTCGTTCAAACATCGATTTGATTTGCTGTGCTTCCTGGGCATCCAGCACTTTGCTGAACCAACGATCCAAATACCTTTCGTAGATGTTCATGATCTTATGGCAATGTCCACGTGCTTCGTAACCTTTGATGGTTACATAACCGCTTTCCAATGAAAGCAAAGCAGATCTGCATGGGATAAAATTACTTTTATCCGGTAAGAAAATGATTTCTAAGTAACGGACAGTTTCCTTTTCTACAAATTCCAGTATCAGGCTTAACTCTCCCAACACCTCAGCCAGTTTCGCAGAGGCTTCTGTGGGATTATTGAGCAGCTTGTTTTTTACATTGCCAAAAAGACTTTCAAGGTCTTTGGCGGTGTCAAGTATGGTTCTGAATGATGGTATCATAATGTTCCCCTCTGTAACTCTTAAAATTTATATTGCATCTATGGTTTCTTTGTATCAGCCATAGGTCAAAATCAAGAAATCAATAACAAGAGCATTTCTTTTCCCTCAATTTCTCTCCCATTGTAAAGAGTGTAGACCTGACCCTTATCTTTCGTCCGGAAAAATCAACATCATATATATACCTCATTTACCTCTATCGCCGTGTGTATCTAATAATGGTGGGCAATGCCCACCCTACTCTCATTCGCCAAAATCCTCATCCATGCTGTCTTTCCCATCACCACCCCAATCCTAGGGGTATGTACCATTTGCCACACACCGGTGAAACGTGGAATATGGCCAATCCTTCACGCATTTAACTAATCCATGCTTTACCGGATTAAAATGCAGATAGTCCATGTGTCGCCTGAAATCATCTTCATCACGAATCATGTGTTCCCAAAACCGTCTTTGCCAGATCGTTGCTTCCCGGTATTTTTGTTTTGAGTCGCTCATCCAGTTTTCCCGATGAAACATCTCCTTAGCCTTTTTGGAGAACCCTGCCTTAATCAAGCCCCAGCGTTTGGAATAATCGTCATCATTTTCCGGAAGAGTCCATATACAATGGATATGATCAGGTAGAAGCACCCATCCACAAATCGTGAATGGACGTTGTTGCCGCACCTCGTTAATCATGGCACGCAGAATTTGCCTGCTCTCCGGCATCGTCAGGATTTTTCGCCGTTTGTAAGTAACAACCGTAAAGAAATAGGTTACACCCGGTATACGTACCCTCCGATAGTTAGGCATGTTTGTATATTTCTATCCATGCAATATTTTTGTAGGGCAGGCATCGCCTGCCAAATCAAACCCATCAATAATTATGAGGAAAGGCAAGCATGTCCCACCATTACAATAAACCGTTCGTTGTCAATACATTCCCATACATTTTACCCATTCCACATCCGCACAAATTACCCACATAAATCAAAATAAATGGTAGGCAATGCCTACCCTACCTGGCTACAGCATAGCAAACATGGAATTAATTGTTCAGCATTATTTATGGGTATAGGGCAGGGCAAGCCTACCCTGGTTGTCTTTAAGTAAATATGCAAAACCAGTGGGAATATTTGTCATTTTAAAAGATTTGACCCCTTGTCTTCCCATCGTGGTCTGTCTCCCATTGCTCCTCCCTCAGGTGTGCGTTACGTCACTTGAGGAACGTACGGTAGTACCAGTCCTCCAGTTTCCGCTCTGGGTCGAGGACATCTTTGGCTACCCAACCAATGTCGGCCGCCAGACTTCCGACATCCGCCACTTGAGCGACGATGGGTATCTCCGATGCACCAGCGGCTTCAACAAATGCTGCGGCATAATTCCCAGCATAAGCCTCGTTTGCAGCAAGCCCAACACCGACTGCCGTACCTGCGAAGGGAATTACCTTTCCACCTTTCTTTACGAGAACTTCGCCGGCACCTTTGGCAAATTTGGCTAACATGCCCGGCGCTTCTTTAGCGCCTTTTTCTCCGGCTGCTTCTCCGGCCTTTGCTAGCTCTTTGGCCCTTTCCGAACTCACTTCGAGAATGTCCTTCGGCTTCCCGCTGAACCCGGGTGCCGGATCATCGGCGAATGCTTTGTCAAAATCGACCCCGGCCATATCTTTATCCGTAATGGGCGACTTGATGTCCATATTTTCAAGCAATCTGGCGTTCTTGTTGACCACGTTTTTTCCGCTCGCATCTTTGGACACCGTATCGTTCAAGCCGAAATGATAGGAATCGGACTCCATCAGAGCCTTTACCCCCTTCTTTTGCTCGTCAATCAGCCCCGCTTTTTCATATTGACGTACTGCCTCTTCTCTTGCTCGAGAGTAGCTTTTTTCGTCCCAACTCTTAATTCCACTGTCTTTGCCCGATGGAGATTGCTTTCGCTGCTCGTTAGAAATAATCGTATGTTCTTCACCTGACCCTGTCTCTAATAGATGACCTGGTGCCTTATTCCTGTCGTAGCCTGCGATGTTCTGCTCAGAGAATTTGTCCTGGATGGGGTGGTGAGATTGTAGGTTCTTGCCACCATGTCGTTCAGTGCCTTCGAATTTCCCATGTGCATCAACATCGTACCTCTGGACTTGTCGTTTCGGCTCGCTGGCACGCCCAGTCGGATCATTGCGCACTACCGGATTACTTCTGACAAACGAATAAAGATTTGCACCATCCACAAATCCCGCTCGGTCTGCACTTATCCACCTGCCCAACCAAGGTGCATAATACCGCGCCCCGTGGTATTCCAACCCACTTTCTTCATCCCTCTCCATGCCCGTATATCGATAACGCTTGGCGGCGGATTTTATGGCGGAGTTTTTAGCCTGGTAAGCAGTGGTGCCGTAGGGATGGTATTCTTCGTAGCTGATGACCCGTGCTGCATCATCCAACTCCAACGATGCCGAACCGAGATGGTTGTGGAGCTGGTAGCGTACAGTTTGGTCTGGGCTGGTTCGCCCCATAGGTATACCCAATACCACCCTGGGTTTAGTCTCGGTATCTATCATCACAAAACGGTGCTGTTTATCCATCAGGCTCAGGCTGGTGCGCTCTAATCCGGCATCTGTGCCGCTGTGTTGTTTATAAAGTTCATAGCCCGCGATATATATCCGTTCTTCTTTTTTGGTTGTAGTAAAGCCAGCGTCAGCCTGGTTTTCTGTTATTTTTCTTATCCGTTGCCCTTGCCCATCGTATTGGTAATAAGTGGTTTCAGGTGTGCCGCCATCGGTGCGTTTTTGGCGTATGGTTTTTATTAGTTCTTCTTTAAAGTTCCAGCCCATCTCTTCCAAATGCGGCATGGCGGTCATAAAGCCGTGTTGTGCATGGTGTGGGTAGGTGTAGGTATTTGCTCCAACCTGTGTGCTGATTAACCGGTTGTTCGCTGCTTGATAATTGTAGTCTCTTGTCCAGTTGCTACCGGCTGATAGATGCCGCATTTGTAAGATATTTCCCACACCATCGTATTGATATTGTTGTGTATAATTCCTCATTGCCATTGGGTCGCCGGGGTTCAACTGGTGCATAAAGGCAGCATCATTCCAGTTGTCTTTGCTATTGAAAGTTAATGCGGCATTGTTTTCCCTACCAGTGGCTTCTCTCAGGCGGTAGAGGGCATCATAGGTGTATTCGCTTAAAGGCTCTATAAGTGAATTGGCAAAAAAACTAATAGGAATAGCTTCGTCTTCTATGGTAATAATATTTCCAACAGGATCGTAGGTATAGTATAAATCTTGCAAGACCTCATTGTTTTGCCTTTTGGTTTCTAATCGTTTGAGCCGGAAGGTCTCTTTATCGTAATAAAATTTAGTAATGACATCATTACCATAGATGATTTTATTGCGCTGCCCTTTTTCGTTGTAGTCAATATCCTTGATATAGGTAGTGGTAATAGCGGGGTCAGCATGGGTCACGCTTTCGCTATTGAGCAAACCTGCTTCGTTATATGAAGGTGTGGTGATACTTTCGTCAGGAGCGGTTTGTCTTGTAACTCTGCCGAGGGCGTCTATTTCTGTGATGAAAGTAAAGCTTTCTGTTTCTAAGTCATTTACCAGATTGGCATCTATCCAATTGGCTACGGCTTTGTAATGTTTAAATAATTTTCTGGTGATTGATTTGGGTTGACCTTTGAAGTCGTATTCAGGTGTTTCTATTAGTCCTCCGGTGTCGTAGTGTCTTACAATCTGCCCTCTGAGGTTTTTCAGTTCAGGATTAGGCTCTGTTTCTCCGTAAAATATTCTGTCAAAAATATGGTCAAGCGGGGTATCGCCATCGCCACCTAATACTTTGCTTTGCGTAGGTCGGTGCACGATGTCGTAAAAATATTGAAACTCATGATTGCGCTCATCCAATGTGCGTAAGGGGTTTCCGAGGATATTGACCAGCAGCCATCTCTGTCCGGCATCCATGCTGTTTTGATATACTTTATTGCCCAGCATATCGTATTTGTGTTGCATCACCACATTGCCCCGTGCATCGGTTACGCCTCGCAGGTTGCCTTCAGTGTCTAATTTTACTTTAGTATGGTAAAATTCATCTGCATCAGTGCTTATGTTTTTATTGTGATCAATGAATAATACAGGCCTCCCCAAAGTGTCAAAGTGCTGAACATTAGGCGTATTAGCATGCTTGGCAGCTTTGTCCGCGGCAATTTTTTCTTTAACGGGGTCTTTGCCTTCGGCGATCAGTTCAGCGTCTATCAGGCGGTTGGTGCGATTGTGATACCATGAAGACTCTAAAATGGTATCGTTGGGATCATAGATGCTTTGCTTCCATGAGTCAAATTCAGTTTTTGAAAATGTCCTATCCGGCATTTCGGTTTTGATGAGCCGCCCCGGAGCATCATAATACATTAGCGTCGGAACGCCTATTTCTAGTAATTCTTTCTCATCTTCGTATTTATGATTTGTCGAAAAATAAGGTTCATACTGTTTAACAGGATTCCCTTTATTGTTGAGAATGGTTCTGCCATTACCAATCCACCTGAGATATGGAGTGGTATCTACTTCTGATGATGTTCCATCGCCGTTACTTATTAATGCAACTCCAGGCTCGGCCTGCACTTTCTTCATTACCACCTGCCCAAGGCCGTTTGAATATTCAAAACTGAGTTGGATAAGACTTGAACTGTTAGTAGAACCGTCAGGCTTCTTGTGATGAGTTTCCCTGGCTATTGAAACCACAATCGCTGGTTTACCAGAATTTTTATAAACATCAAAATCATATACAAAACGAACAGTGGCGTTTCCCAATAACTTTTCTGCATCTAGATCAACTAGTTTATATCTAAATTTTTTCGCAGAATTGAAAAACGAGAACAATTGTCCCGATTCCGATATGGTTTCATGTTCTGTTAGACCAAGCAGGTCATCTGCCTGATCTCCAATTTCATCATTATTATTGTCTTTGCCCTCGATAGCAAGGGCTTTGAGAAATCCTAGCTCATTGTATAGCGCCTCGGAAATATTTGCATTTTGGTCTTTTAACCATCTTGGTAAAAGGGTTCTGTAATTTACCTTTCCTGTAATCTTATTTCCTAATGCATCCGTTGTTACCCTTAGTGATAAGAAATAGGCATCGTATTCTACATTGGTAACAGCACCATAGGGATCGTTATAGGATACCGGAATGTAAAACCGGCCTTGTGCATCCGCAGCCGTTTCAGTGCCTTGAATAAACTGAGTAGTTCCCGAACGTATCCACCAATTGTCATCTCCCTCACTGTGTGTGAATTTACCTTCCAACATCAGGGCTGCATTAACCTTTGCGCCAAAAATATCGGCAATAAGGGCTGGGGTATAAGCCAATTGATAGCTTTCAAAAGGCAGCGCCAATGATTCCAACTGATGTAAGGCTAAAGCGCCGGTAAGGTCATTTTTATAAAAGATATTTCGTATATGCTCGATTAATCTTTTCTGAGAAGTTCCGGGGGCAGGATTGGCATCTATCTGGTGATAATCTGCTTCATTGGCAGCCGTAAGGATATTCTCAAAATCATTTAGTGAGTATAAAGGATTGGCTTTAGTCACACCCTTCAATTCGAAGGTTTTTACTTCTGATGGCAACCGCAAACGGTATTCATCATCACTTATCACATCATTGGTAAAATGATTTTGGGTATAAATAATGGCAGTAGTATTTTGAGCTTGTTGTGTCTCAGCAGGCAATGCAGCATCTGCCAACATTCTCGGATATACAACAGCGGCCGATTCCAATACATTTCCATATTCGTCTAATTTTATATTCAGGTTGTGGGCAATGCGTGGGTCTTCGGTGTTTCGCTCGTAGCTGTAGGTGATGGCTTCGCTTTCCTTCACTGCAAAAATAGCGTGTTTGTTTTTGCCTTTGGGTTGCAGGAGTTCAATGACGCAATTATGCGTGGCAACGGAATAGGGGGTTAATTCTTTCTGACGTTGAGCAGGTGTAGCGCCAACAAGCGGGGCATCCTTTGCAAATACCTCTGAACGCAATGCCATACTTTTACAAGCCCGAAGGGCTTCCCGCCATTCTTCTGCGCTGAGGTGGTCTATGATGGATGCACCTAATCCCGGGGCAGCGATAAGCCGGGCATCGGGCAAAGGCTGTTCATGATTGACCACTGCAAAGCCCTGCCGGTCCATTTCTTCATACCAGTATTCATGTGCAAACTGGTTGAGTATTTTTTCCTTGCTTAAAAATGCCCCGGTATGAAACCAGGATTTTGTAGTGACAGGTTCTTGATGAAGGGTTTTATCTACAATATTACTGGCATTGCCCTTTACCCAATGGTCAAAGTCTTCCGCATCTGTTTGCTCCACCATGCCAAAACCCCTGAACTCCCGTTCGGCATGGTCATAGTAGCCGTGGTGGTATTTATAGGAACTCACAAAGCGATAGCCTGAAATCCTGTCTCTGGTTTCGGTTCTGGATATGCAATGCACCGGAAAATGCAGTTTGGTAACCCATGGTTTTCCTGCCAACTTGTCTTCAATATAAAACCTGGTGGAAGGTGTGTATTCAAGGGTTACCTCTTTGCCCAGATTATTTTTATAAGAGACCATGATGTGCGGTTTTTTGCTGTTCATCAGGTCTATGTATTTTAAAGGGGCAGTTGCATCCTTAGTTAGATTGCTGGACCATACTATGCAGGCTACGCCATTGCCAAGCAGATCGGTTACCGTTATTTTGGATTGATTGTGTATCTCCGGGAAGGCATCTATCTCAAAGGCTGTGGAGCTGAAACAATTGCCGCTCAAATTTTTCCAGCAACTGAATCTGTTTTTGCCCAGGTAGATAATATCCGTAGTGCCTGAGCCGTCAATATCGGCTAATCTCAAATAGGCAGGATTGAAAGAATCAGGATGGTCAAAAACAGGGGCATTGTCCATACTGACTTTAGCGCCGAACCTGCCATAACCTATGTTGGGCCAATAGCAAATCTCTCCATTGCGAATGCGGACAATATCCGTCATGCCATCGCCTGACATATCTGCCAGAAAGATGGCTTGTTTGGGGTCGGCAAATACAAGATGCGGGCCTTTCTCCTCATCAAAAGATTTAGGCGTTTTATAAACCTGCGTAAAACCTTTTCTACCAGCAGATTCATACCATGTAAAGACATTATCTTCGGTTATTAAAACATCAGGCATGCCGTCACCATTCAGGTCAAACATACGGGTATTGGCATTACCCAAATCAATATTTGGAAGGCTTTCAAAAGTACGGAATGGCTGCCATTCGTTCTCAT
>Ga0156295_1081_pt1 | contig 13857 bp, 13 predicted proteins | sample RifCSPlowO2_12_FD_107943 | JGI IMG/M metagenome (GOLD analysis project Ga0156295, IMG submission 107943) | Nitrospinae bacterium RIFCSPLOWO2_12_FULL_45_22 | reverse complement strand
GATAGTAAAATAGTAACCGTTCACGAGGCTATGCTTTATCAGCCACAAAGACACGAAGGCACCAACAGATACGATCATTTATCCGGTGTATGACATACGCTGCATGCCTTATGCAGAGCAAGCTCTGCCACTACAGCCTACAAAAAAGTTTGTAGTGGTCGAGCTTGCTCGACTCTCTTCATGCCTTGGTGACTTAGTGCCTTGGTGGCTGATCTGAATTCTGTATTCTGACTCCTGAATTTCTCTGGGTAGTCAAGACTTTAGTTGGCTGTACTGTTACGAGATACCATGATGATCAGAAAGGACAAACCTTATGATTATCCTTATTTCAAACGATGATGGTATTTATTCGCCGGGATTAAGGGCTTTATACGATTCCTTAGTAGGGCTGGGGGAAATATATGTCCTTGCCCCGGATCGGAATAGGAGTGCAGCCAGCCATTCAGTTACCCTGTATAGCCCCCTCCGGGTAAAAGAGGTCGAGGATCATTGGTACATGGTGGATGGCACCCCTAGTGACTGCATCAATCTGGGGGTTAATGGCATTTTACGGGATAAGAAACCCAACCTAATAGCCGTAGGGATAAACGAAGGAGGAAACCTGGGGGATGATATAACCTATTCTGGCACGGTGATGGCTGCTATCGAAGGGAACCTTCTTGGCATCCCCTCCATCGCTGTATCGTTGGTAACGAGAAATAATTTCCAATTTCAGGTAGCTGCCGCTTTCAGCCAGAAACTCTGCCAATATATTCTAGAAAAAGGGCTACCACTCAATACCATATTAAATGTAAATGTACCCAATGTGGCTAGAGAGGAGATGAAAGGGGTATTAATTACCCGTCAGGGTAAGAGAAGATATAGTGGGGCAGTGATTGAAAAGGTTGATCCGAGGGGCCAGAAATATTACTGGTTAGGAGGAGGTGAAGATGGCTGGTATGGAGAAGAAGGGACTGATTTCCATGCTATAAACACAGGCAATATCTCTATTTCCCCCCTCCATATAGACCTTACTAACTATTCTGCCTATAAAGATTTATTGGATTGGGGGATTGAGTTTTGATAATGGGCCAATAATGGAATTTCCTTCTTCCCGCCTCAAGATGGTAAAGGAGCAGTTGATCACCCGGGGGATCAAAGACCAGCGCGTATTAACGGCCATGAGAAAGATCCCCCGCCACTTATTTGTCCCGGAAGCACTACGCAGTAAGGCATATGGGGATCATCCCTTACCGATTGGTGAGGGGCAGACTATTTCCCAACCTTACATGGTAGCCTTTATGGTAGAGACTTTAGAGTTAAAAGGGACAGAAAGGGTCCTGGAGATTGGCACCGGGTCCGGGTATCAAACCGCGGTCCTGGCCGAATTAAGCGAGAAGGTCTATTCTATTGAGAGGATCAAAACATTAGCCCTTAAGGCCAGGGAACTGATAGAAGGCCTGGGATATATCAATATCCTTATGAGGATAGCCGATGGTAGTTATGGCTGGAGTGAGGACGCCCCCTTTGATCGGATAATTATCTCGGCTGCCTCCCCAACAATACCAGAACCCTTATTAAGTCAATTGAAAGATAAGGGTATCATGATTGTCCCCCTGGGAACCGAAACCTCCCAGACCCTGGTCAAGGTCATAAAAGATGGGGAGCGAAAGAGAGTAATAACCCTCTCCCCCTGTTTTTTTGTGAAGATGATTGGGCAACACGGTTGGAAAAACTGATCCGTTCTAAGCCCAAGCTGCTGGACAACCGGCAGTTAGCAGCAGCGTCTCACGCTGCCATCTTAGCAGCACCTATGGGGCACCCGGGCCCTGTGGCTACATGAGGTCTTTGGGTCCTAGTGGCAAATAAAGGATTAAGCGGGTGAACGGGTACGGATAATACATACCGAACATCTGCAATTGATAGAGATCGGGACGTAGCGCAGCCTGGTTAGCGCACCTGCTTCGGGAGCAGGGGGTCGGAGGTTCAAATCCTCTCGTCCCGACTCTGAAATCTGACATTCGAGAGGTTTCCCTTAGGAGTCGAATAATTTTTTGGGTGGGTTCATCCCCCCATTTTCTAACCAACAAAGGTACAAGAAAAGGGGGCATCCTTCACTTCGGCCAAAAGTAGTTAACACTTTTCGTCAATAAAATAATTTTACTAATTTGCCACAGAGCACGCAGAGATCACAGAGATACGTACATCGTAAGGAGTGAGAAGGGAGGAATCTTTATTTACCTCCGGTCTCGGAAAGATTTCTCGCTGCACTCGAAATGACAAAGAACCTGAACTGTTACAAAATATTTTGCTCTTTCAAATTGTTAACTACTTTTGCAGGATGCCCCTTTTTGTGGCTAAATTTTTACTGATTTTTTTTTGCTTGACTTTTTTTACCCGGTTAGCTAAAATACTGACCGTTTAGTATGAAAGGGATATACCCACCCATGAATAAGAAAGACATACAGAGCGAGAAGACCAAGGCCACCATCATCAAGGCGGCCATTTCTCTCTTTGCCAAGAATGGGTTCCATAACACCTCTATTGCCCAGATTACTGAGATGTGCCAACTGAGTAAAGGGGCTCTTTATTGGCACTTTGAGGATAAAGAAGACCTCCTTATGGCCGTTATAGATCAGGTAAGGCAGGAATGGAAAGATGTCTTGCGGAAAAATCTCAAGAGGAACTGGAGTGCTCAAAAAAAGATGGAGAATATCCTGGATCTCTTTGTAGAAACAACTTTAGAAAATAAAGAGAGATACGTAATATTTATCGTCTTAATAGCGGAATTTACTGAGGTAGATGAGAGATTTGAGCGCGCCCTCAGAGAGGGTTTTATGGAATTCTTTGAGTTTATCGCCCAGATAATCGATGATGGTAAAAGCGAGGGGAGTATCCATAAAGATATTAACACTAATTTAATGGCTATAGCCTTTATGGGGGTATGGCAAGGGATATTACTACAATGGCTCCTCAACCGCAACGAGGTAAGGTTGGAGAGCCTGGTAAATTGCTTGCGCTCTATGGTGTTTGATGGATTGGCTCCTTCTCTCAAAAGGGAGAGGATTATAGCAAAAAATTAGGGAGGGACGTTATGACAGCAGTACCAGAATCTATGGCTAAGATAAAGGATTTATGTAATGACTTTCCTCAGTCCAGGGCCATCCTGGATTGGAAAAAGGAAGGGAAGAAGGTTGTTGCCTGGGTCTGTACTTATGTGCCGGAAGAAGTGATAATGGCCGCAGGGATACTCCCTATCAGGATGGGCGGTATAAACCGGGAATTGGAGTTAGAACAGGCTAATGCTTACCTGTATATTAACACCTGTTCTTTTGCCCGCTCTTGTTTGGATCTGGCCTTGCGGAAACAGTATGACTACTTAGACGGGCTGGCAGCCGGAGCTACCTGTGATGGTTCCAGGCGCCTCTTTGACGTCTGGAAAAACTATATACCCACCCCTTTCCTCCATATCCTTAGTGTCCCCAGGAAATTTACTGAGGATGCCCACCAGCTCTACCGGGAGGAGGTAGAAGAGTTTAAGGGACATTTGGAGAAATTTGCTGGTATCAAGATTACTGACCAGGGCCTGAAAGAAGCCATCCAGGTATGTAATGAAACCCGGCAGCTATTGCATCAGCTCTATGCGCTTCGAAAAGTAGACAACCCACCCATTAGCGGGGCAGAGGCTTTAGAGATAACTAATGCCAGCTACCGCATGCCTAAGCCCCAGTTCAATGACTTATTGCGACAATTGCTGCAAGAGTTAAAAGGGAGAGTGGCCTTGCCCGGTCCTCGACCCCGCTTAATGATAAATGGCAGCATCCTTAATAATCACGAGTTTATCCAGGCCGTAGAAAAGGCCGGTAGTATAGTAGTTATTGATGAGCTATGCACCGGTACCCGTTATTTCTGGCGCCTGGTGGAAAACAATAAAGTAGACCCCCTGGCGGCTATCGCCCGGCGCTACCTGGATAATACCCCCTGTGCCCGGATGAACCCCTGGGATGTCCGGCTAGAGCATGTCCTTAATATGATTAAAGAATATCGGGTACAAGGCGCCGTGACCGAGATAATTAGGTATTGTGTCCCTTATGCCCATGACGAGCCCTTGCTGAGGGAAAGATTGAACCAAATAGGGGTCCCGGTCCTGGAGTTAGATGTAGAATATGGTATGGGAGAGACTGGTCAGATAAAGACGAGGGTAGAGGCATTTTTAGAAATGTTACAAGGGAGGGAAGCAAGATGACGGTAGCGACTCTGGCTAAACCTAGAATTCAACAAATGGTAAAGATTTTGGAGAATATCCTGGCCCATAGGCATAAGAACCCTACTTATGCCAGTGAAGAGTTATACTACGAGCTGATGGTTAAATACTACCGTAGGATCATGGAGGCAGTTGAACAAGAAAGGACCATAGTAGGGCATACAGTCATGTCGCCCCTGGAGGTCTTTTATGGTATGGGCATAGTACCCATGCATCTAGAATCCACCTCCATGATGATGGCCATCTTGCTCGGTAACTATGCCGAGTTCTTTGATGCTGCCCGTAGCTTCGGCCTGACACCGGAGACCTGTTCTGCCCACCGTCTGCTGGCAGCTACCGTGATTCAGAATTCATTGCCCCGGCCAGATTTTATTGTCTGGACCAATCAGGTCTGTGACAATACCTCCAAGAGTGGGGATGCTATCCTGGACCTCTATGAGATTCCCGGTATCTTTCTGGATCGCCCTTACCGCTATACCACCAGAGAAGTAGAATATTTTACTAAAGAATTGAAGAGGCTTGTTCAATTTTTAGAAGAACAGACCGGTCAAAAGATGGATTATGATAGGTTAAGCGAGGCAGTTGCCCGCTCCCAGCGGGTCACTGAGCTGTATCGAGAGATAGCCGAATTAAGGCGGAATATCCCGGCCCCAGCCCGCAATCGCTGCTTCCTTAACTCGATGGTAGTTGAATGGCTCTATGCCGGTACTCAAGAAGCGGTAGAATATTTTGAACTGGTACGGGACGAGATTAAGGAGCGGGTAGACAAAGGTGTAGGTGGTATTCCGGAAGAGAGGTTCCGTATCCTGACCCTCTTCTTGCCCCCTTCTTACGAGTGGAAGCTGATGGATTGGATGGAGCAGGAGTATGGTGCGGTAAGTGTTATGGAACCATACTGCTCCTGGTGGGCAAAGGGGGATATGGACCCCGCTAAGCCGTTAGAAAGCATTGCTGAGAAGTCTTTTTACCGTTCCCTGGTCCGGCAGATGCATGGGCCTTCAGAAGGTATTATTGAGGATGCTGTGCAGGCGGCTATAGACTATAAGGCTGATGGGTCCATATATTTTGCCCATATTGGTTGCCGCCAGGCATGCGCCCTCATCCGTAGTATGAAAGATGCCTTAAAAGATGATGTCGGCATCCCCATGATCGCCCTCGATTGCGACATCATTGATCCCTCCTTAAGCCCAGGGGAAGAGATGCGAGGGAAATTGGAAGGGTTCTTCGAGATGCTAGAAGATACTAAGTAAGTATCAGTGTAAGTAATTAGTGTCAGTAAAGGAAAATGGAGACCCCATATTCAGTAAAAAATACCTGGGACCTGAAGGGAGAAAGGACTAAACAGGAGATACTGGAAGCCGCGGTGAGCCTCTTTGCCAAAAATGGCTTCCATAACACCACTATCTCCCAAATAGCTGAATCGGCCCGGATGACTAAAGGGGCCTTCTATTGTCATTTCGAGAGTAAAGAAGCCATCTTTTGCGAGGTAGTGAGGGAGGTAAAGGCCCTATGGAATAGCTTAATAATTAAGGAAATCGGTAAAGAAGGAGGAGCCCTAGAGAAGCTGATTAAGATGCTAGATATCTTTATGGAGCTGACCCTCAAAAATAAAGACCAGTTCGTTATCTTTATTGTGTTGATTGCTGAGTTTACCGAGGTAGATGAAAAATTCGAAAGGGTATTAAAGGATGCCTTTGACGAATTTTTCTCATCTGTGTCTGAGATAGTGGAAGAAGGCAAGCGAGCTGGTAGCATAAGGACTGATATTGACTCTCGACTTCTGGCTGTAACCCTGATAGGTGCCTGGCAAGGTATCCTCCTCCAGTGGCTCTTAAATCGCAACCAGGTTATTTTAAATGACCTGGTGAGCATCCTTAATAGGTTCATCTTAGAAGGTATCAGCGTAAAGGGAGGTTCAAATGGATAATTCCTTAGAGGCATTGACAGAATTGAAAAACCTGGCTACGCCTTTCCCGAAAAATACTGCTATCAAGGAATGGCAGAAGCCAGGAAGAAAGGTTATAGGTTATGTCTGCATCTACGTCCCCGAAGAAATTCTCTATGCCGCCGGGGTGCTTCCTTTCAGGGTCAGTGGCGACAATGAAGAACTGGAGCTAAAAAAGGCTGAGGCCTACCTCTATATCAACACCTGTTCTTTTGCCCGTACTGGCTTCCAATTAGCCATAGAAGGACAATACGACTTCCTGGAGGGCTTAGTGACGGCTGAGACCTGTGATGGTGCCCGGAGACTCCATGATGTATGGCTCCGCTACGGCAACAATAACTCCTTCACCCATATCTTCTATATCCCCAGAAAATGGACTGAGCGGGCACACCAATTCTACCGGGCTCAACTGGAGGAGTTAAAGGGAAAATTAGGAGAGTTTGTGGGGAAAGAAGTTAGTGACGAGGCCCTACGTCATGCTATCAGTGTCTATAACAGGAGTAGGGAGCTTTTGCACAGCCTATATGAATTTAGAAAGAGGAATAATCCCCCAATAACTGGTGCAGAGACCCTGGAAGTGGTCAAGGCCGCTATGCGTATCCCCCGGGAGCAATACAATAAAATATTAGAGAGATTGGTGAATGAGCTAGAGCATACTGATCGCCAGATAAACAAAAGAGTAAGACTGATGATCCTGGGTAGTATCCTCCACAATTCTGAATGGATCAAGGCCATTGAGGACCTGGATGCCGTAGTGGTAACTGATGAGTTATGTACTGGCACCCGCTACTTCTGGAACATGGTAGATACTGATTTACCACCTATGGAGGCCCTGGCCCGCTACTATTTAAATCGGCCACCCTGTGCCCGCTTCCAGCCCTCTGAACGTCGCTTTAGTCATATCTTTGATATGCTGGATCAGTTTAAGGTACATGGGGTTGTCTCCGAGATTGTGCGCTACTGTGTCCCTTATGGGCATGATAAACCCCTACTGAAAGAGAGGCTAGAGAAACGGGACATACCGGTCTTAGAGCTGGACCTGGAGTATGGTCAAGGCGGTACTGGTCAGGTAAGAACCCGGGCCGAGGCCTTCGTAGAGATGCTCCAGACTAAACATTTCTAGAATTGTTAGGAGGATAAAGGCATGAGAAACCCTACTATGCAAGAGCTAATAAATAAATTAGAAGGGGTTAAGGAGTTATATAAAGATTCCAGCTTCAGATCTGTTCTCCCATATCTCGATTTAGTAATTAAGTATTATGAGCGGGTCATTAGTGCCAAAGAACAGGGCAAATTCCTGGTCGGTCATACTGTCATGTGCCCCATCGAACTATTCTATGCCATGGATATTGTCCCTTTGCATATTGAGGCCTATGCGCTGTATAACAATTTCTTTGGCGACCTGAAAGAGTATCTGGAATTAGCAGCCCAGGTAGGCTTTCCACCGGAGATCTGTTCGGCCCACCGGGTCACCGATGCCATGGTCTTAGCCCAGGCCTTCCCTAAGCCAGACTTCTTTGTCTTCTCTTCCCAGGCCTGCGATAATACCCCTAAGAGTGGTGAGGGTATGGCCGAGATGTATGGCTCTCCCGGTTATTTTTTGGATCGGCCTTATGTCTATGATGACCTGAGCTTGGCCTATTATACCGAAGAATATGAGGGCTTGATACAGTTTCTTGAGGAGCAAACTGGGCGTAAGATGGATTATGATCGGCTTAAGGAAATAGTAGCCCGGTCTTATAGAGTTACTGAGCTTTGTCTGGAGCTCAATGAATTACGCAAAGCAGTACCTGAGCCTTTTCCCTGTGAGGGCCTCTTTGCCCAGGTAGCGGTCATGTGGCTCATGGCCGGTACAGCGGAAGCAGTGACTTTTTATGAGCAGATGCGGGACGAGGTGAAAGAGAGGGTAGATAAAGGGATAGGGGTACTACCCGAAGAACGATATCGCCTAATACTCCCTTTTGTGATACCATTTTGGGATATGAGTATTATGGATTGGATGCAAGAAGAGCACGGGGCAGTTATAGTAGCAGATATCCTTAATGCCTGGGGACATGATCCTTACTGGCTGAAAAATCCGAATAAGCCAGTAGAAAACCTGGCCCGAAAGACCTTTGTCCACCCTGCTTGCTACCAACTGCATGGCCCTATGGAACCTTTTATAGAGAGTATGGTAAAATCTGCTCAGGAATACCGGGTGGATGGAGCTGTGTTCTTTGCCCATATCGGCTGCCGGCAGGCCTGTGCCTGCATCCGGGCAGTAAAGGATGAACTCCAGGACAAACTGGACCTGCCAGTAGCAGTGATAGATTGTGACCTGGTAGACAAGTCTTTCACCTCTACCGAAGAGGTTAAAGGTAAACTAGAGGAATTTTTTGAGAGGATGGAGGAAAAAAAGGGAATCGGCGTACGAAATTAATTGTAACCGTTCAGCCACCAAGACACTAAGTCACCAAGGCATGAAGGGAGTCGAGCCTGCCTGCGGCAGGCAGGTACAAACTTTTTTGTAGGCTGTAGTGGCAGAGCTTGCTCTGCATAGGGCATGCAGCGTATGTCATACACCGGATAAATGATCGCATCTCTTGGTGCCTTCGTGTCTTGGTGGCTGATAAAGCTTAGCCGGGTGAACGGTTACAATTAATTTAAATAACTTGGCTTGAGTACAACTTGAGTATAAGGAGCAGAGGTGATGGAGCAATCTCTAAAGGTATTGGAAGAATTGAAGGAAGCCAGCTCTCCCTTCCCCCAGAGTAAGGCTATCCAGGCCTGGAAGGCCCAGGGGAAAAAGGTTGTTGGCTGGATATGTACTTACATCCCCGAAGAAATCATCGAGGCTGGGGGTATGCTCCCGATAAGAGTTACCGGGGCTAAGGCAGAAGATATCACTGAGGCCGATGCTTATCTGTATGCCAATACCTGTACCTTTGCCCGGGGTTGTCTCGAGCTTGCCCTGAGAAAGGATTATGATTTTCTAGATGGAGTTGTCTCTGGGACCAGTTGTGACCCTATCAGGCGACTATTTGATGTCTGGAATAACTATCTACAAACCCCATTTAGGCATATCGTCAGTGTCCCCCACAAAATTACCCCCGAGGCAGAAGAATTTTTTGCCCAACAGCTTCGGCATTTAAAGCAAGAATTAGAGGAATTTTTCCAGGTAGATATTACTACGGATAAGCTTAGGGAGACCATAAAGCTCTATAATAAGAGCCGGGAACTTTTCAGAAAATTATATGACTTCAGGAAATCAGGTGGGCCTTTGATCAGTGGGACGGAGACCATGGAGATTATCCAGGCGAGTATGCGTATGCCGCGGGCAGAGTTCAATTCGCAATTAGAAAGGCTTTTGGCTGAGCTGCCTCAGCGTCAGGCGCTATCCAATGGCGACCGGCCAAGATTAATGGTTGTTGGCAGCATACTGGACCGGCCAGAGTTTATCAATGCCATAGAGAGCCTGGGGGCAATTGTTGTCACCGATGAGCTCTGTACTGGCACCAGGTTCTGGTGGAATCTGACCGATACCACATTAGAACCTATCGAAGCCCTGGCTAAACGCTATCTCAACCACCCACCATGTGCCCGCATGCGACCTTTCTCTATGCGAATGGATTTTGTCATGGGGTTGATTAACGAGTTCAAGGTGGAAGGGGTGATTTATGAGATAATTAAGTTTTGTGATGTCTATGGCCATGACAAACCGGTCATGAAACAGAAATTGGAGGACGCCGGAATTCCTGTATTAGAGCTCGACCTGGAATATGGAATGGGTGGTATTGGTCAGATAAGGACCCGGGTAGAGGCATTTTTAGAGATGATGAAGGTAGGTAAATAATTTGACAAAGTAAAATTCTAAATTTAAAATGCTACCACCTAAACAAATCCAAATAACCAAAATTCAAAACAGTCAAACTTGTTTTGAGATTTGGATTTACGATTTTGATATTGTTTAGGATTTTGTGCTTAGGATTTAGAATTTGACTGCCCGTTTGTTATCAGTAAATATAGCATTGTCACAATGTAATAAGGGTATAAACTTTAGTAAGAGGAGGGAATTAGGTATGGCGGTAGCAGGTATTGATATGGGGGCTTTGTCTACCAAGGTGGTGATTCTTGAAGGTGACAAGGTCTTGAGTAGTGCCACAAGGGTCAGTGGGGAGGTAGGCGAGATAGAGGCCAGGCACGCCATGGATGAGGCATTAGCCAGGGCGGGCTTGAAGCTAGAGGACTTGAAGCTGGTGCTCTCTACCGGTACTGGCCGTAAGGGGATCTCTTTTGCCCAGAAACAGCGTACCTCCATGAGCTGTCATGCCAAAGGGGCATACTGGCTCTTTCCATCGGCCCGTACCGTGATAGATATCGGGGCCGAGTCTTCCACGGTGATAAAGCTCGGTGCCGATGGTAAGATAGAGGATAGTGTAGGCAATGATAAATGTGCGGCTGGTACGGGGGTATTCCTGCATGCTATGAGCAAGATGATGCGGGTACCGGTAGAGGAGATGGGTCCTGTATCTTTAAAGCACAAGTCCAAGGCATCTATCAGCAGCATGTGCGTCATCTTTGCTGAGTCTGAGGTAATCAGCCATGTCCATCGGGACCCCCCCACCCCGAAGGAAGATATCCTGGCGGGTATCCACGAGTCCATAGTGGATCGGCTCTTTGGTATGACCCAGCGGATCGGAGTCGTGCCCGAGGTAGTGCTGACGGGTGGGGTAAGTAAGAATTTAGGGATAGTGCGGGCCATAGAGGAGAAGTTAGGGCATAAGGCATTGATACCTGAGGACCCACAGATAGTAGGGGCCTTAGGGGCGGCCATCATTGCCCAGCAGTTGGCCGGCTAATCATTATCAATATAAACCATAAATTCGAAATCCTAAATCCTAAACAATTTCAAATGACCAAAATTCAAAATATAGAAACATAAATAGTTTTGGGATTTGGGATTAGGATTTCGATATTGTTTAGAGCTTCGTGCTTAAGATTTAGGATTTGTTTAGAGGCGTTGCTATCAGAAAATGTAACATTATCAGGTTAAGAGGAGGAAATAAAGGATGCTAACCGCAGGAATAGACATTGGCTCCCGCAGTGCCCAGTGTGTCATTTGTGATGATGGGGAGCTTATCACCTATAGCAACATAGAGACCGGGCCAGAGAGCGCCAAGACGGCCTATGCGGCCTTTGATTGTGCGATCCATAGGCGCTCGGAGCTCTGGGGTGAGTATCGGATGGAGCTCCCTGATGTCAAGACTGACCATATAAAGATAGAGGATATAGCCTATATCGTGGCGACCGGTTATGGCCGGGTAATAGTACCCTTTGCCCATGCCAATATTACCGAGATATCCTGCCATGCCAAAGGGGCATACCGCTTTGTCCCCGGGGTAGCAACTATCCTGGACATGGGTGGACAGGACTGCAAGGGTATTCGGGTAGATGAGAAGGGTAATGTGACCAATTTTATCATGAATGATAAGTGCGCCGGTGGCACCGGGAGATTTATGGAGATCATTGCCGATATCTTACAGCTTCCGCTGAACAAGATCGGGCCGATCTCCCTGGAGTCTACCCAGAAGATCCCCTTTAATACCATCTGTGCCGTATTTGCCAAATCAGAGGCAATGGCCTTGCTGAAGAAAGGGACGTCCAAGGCGGATATCTTGGCCGGCCTGCATGATGCCATCTCCAGCCGGGTCATAGCTCTCTTGAAGCGGGTAGGGATCGAAGAGAAGTTTGTCGTTACTGGTGGTATTGGTAAGAATGTTGGGGTATTGAGCAAGGTAGAGGAGAAGGCCGGGCTCAAAGCTAGTATCCCGCCCGAGCCCCAGATCGCTGGGGCCATGGGTGCCGCCTTATTTGCCCTGGAGCGGGCCAGGAAAAAGGCTGCACAAGGCTAAATAATCCCGTTAGCGTTCAGCTATTAGCGGTCAGCTTTCAGCTAAACTAATCGTGCGGTGTGAGGGGTAAGAAAAATTTCTCTTTACCTTTTACTCCTAACGCCGGACGATAAGTTTTGCTGACTGCTGATAGCTGACGGCTGAAGGCTTATATTATCCCTTTGCCCTTTAACTCTTCCATCTTCTTCTTATCGAATCTCAACATACCGCCATAAATCTCTTCATTATGCTGTCCCAGCATAGGGGCAGGGCCTTTCACGTGGGCTGGGGTCAGAGAGTATTTCGTTGGTACGCCATAGAGTTTTAGCTTGCCGGCCACCGGGTGTTCCACTTCTGCTATCATGTCTCTTTCTTGAATATGCTTATCCTCTAATATCTGTTTAAAATTAAGGATAGGTGCAACGGCTAAATCGGCCTCTTCCAGGATTCTTACTGCCTCAGCAGCGGTTCTCTCTTTGGCCCAGTCGCCAATGACGCCATTTATCAAGTCAGCATGTTCAGCCCGGGCGGTTAAATTCTTGGTCCGCGGGTCTTCAATAAGGTCTTCCCGGCCCATTAGCTTACACATCCTCGCCCAATGGCTATCTAAGGCAACTAATAGGCAGATATACTCATCCTTGCACTTTACTACCGGGTCCAACCCTACCGGGCCATAGGCATTGCCTCTTCGCTCCCATAATAGGTCCAAATTAGCGGCCATCATGATCCCCCAGTCACTCACCCCCAGCATAGCATCTACCAGAGAGCTTTCTACATGCTGGCCCCTGCCGGTCTTAGCGCGGTAATAGAGGGCTGCTAAGGCGCCCATAGCACCCTGCCAGCCCGTAAGATTATCTGCCAGGGCCCCACCGGACTTCATAGGTGGGCCGTCCGGGAAACCAGTTATGCTCATGAAACCGCTCATGGCCTGGCCTATCGGGTCATAGCCGGGCTTGTGTTGATAAGGGCCAAATTGCCCATAGCCCGATAAAGAAACATAAACTATATTAGGATTAATTTTCCTAATATCTTCATATCCCAGGCCCCACTTTTCCATAGTTCCGGGCTTATAGTTCTGGATAATAACATCCATCTTCTCCGCAATTTGCCGAAAGACCTCCTGGCCTTCGGGTTTATTGAGGGTCAATGTTATTCCCCTCTTACCCCGGTTAAGGGTCAGATAATACGTACTGGCCTCCAGTTTATTTGGAATATTCAGGTGGGGTGGTACATGCCGACCCAGTTCACCCATTACCGGGGCATCTACCTTGATAGACTCTGCACCCAGGTCTACCAGGATAGCCCCTGCTACTGGACCAGCCTGGGTAGTAGTGGCCTCCAGCACCTTAATCCCTCCAAGCGGCCCGCGGGAATTAGGTATAGCCTCTTTATAAAATTCTTCTTTTCTCATATGCGGTTCTCCTTGTTTTTGTGTCCCATTCAAGGGTTACCCTTAATACCCCTTCGGCCTTTCTCAAAAAAAGAAAGGATTGTTAGGGGACTAATTTTAATCCTATCTGGGGGTAAGGTCAATGAAATTTTAGAAATGGAGGTTTCCCAAAAATTTTTACAACCAAGTATCATCCCTTTCAAAATTTCACCGCTCCACTTTCCTACTCTTCTAAAACCATCTACCATACGCTAATTTACCCTTCCAGGGAATAAATTTTTGGTAACCGTTCAGCCACCAAGGCACTAAGTCACCAAGGGATGAAGGGAGTCGAGCAAGCTCGACCACTACAAACTTTTTTGTAGGCTGTAGTGGCAGAGCTTGCTCTGCATAGGTCATGCAGCGTATG
>Ga0156295_1276_pt1 | contig 13862 bp, 11 predicted proteins | sample RifCSPlowO2_12_FD_107943 | JGI IMG/M metagenome (GOLD analysis project Ga0156295, IMG submission 107943) | Nitrospinae bacterium RIFCSPLOWO2_12_FULL_45_22 | reverse complement strand
GTAAGGGAGGTATCTACCAGGTCAGAGCCACTTATTTGATAGCCCAGATTTAATAAGACTTCGGCCAGACCACTCATGCCTATGCCACCAATTCCTACAAAATGTATATGTTGCATGTTCTTAAAAAGCATATTATTTATTTAGGACGCAGATTTTTCACAGATTCACCTAGATAGTTATTCTTTTTCTGTAACCGTTCACTTGTGTAAGAAAGGAGATATGGAGATTCCGGGGATAGGGAGATGGTATACCCCGCACCATAATAGTGCAGGGTATATCGATGGGCCGTTGAATTATTACCTCGGTAAGCCTATCTCCTTGATATGTCATCTCCTTATCTCCACTATCTCCCCATATCCCCCTTCCTTACACACGAAAGGGTAAATGGCTACGACTTTTTGGTTTTCAGAATTTGATAGATTAGCTCGACCACTTGGCGGGCGGCCTCTGGCCTACCCATCTGCCGGGCCTTATTGCTCATTTCTTTCAGCCTGTGCGGGTTCTGCCAGAGGGCGATGATGGTGTTAGCCAACATCTCAGCCGTAAGGTCGCGGCTCAGGATCAGTTCCGCTGCACCATGTTCTTTTAAAGCCCGCGCATTGATCTCCTGGTGGTTATGGGCAGCATAAGGATAAGGGATCAGGACCGCCGGTTTCCCTATAGCGGTCAATTCTGCTACTGTTGTAGCGCCAGCCCTACAGATCACCAGGTCTGCTTCCTGATATTTCTCTGGCATATCATAGACAAAAGGGAATACCTGAGCAGAAAAGCCCTGCTCCTGATACCCTCTTTCTACTAATAGATAATCTTGCTTACCGGTCTGATGGATGAAATATAAAGAGCCTTTGATTTCTCTCAGATAATCCAGGCTTTCTATAAGAGCCAGGTTTATCTGATGCGCACCCTGGCTGCCACCAAATACAAAGATAGTGAAAGGGACTGCCCCGGTAGCCTTAACCCCTCTCTCTTCATCTATCCGCTGATAAAGCCCCTCTCTTATGGGGTTGCCGGTTAATTGTGTCTTGCCGACCGGGAAGCAACTGGCTGATTCAGGAAAAGAGATAGCAATCCCATTCACTAACCGACCCAAAACTTTATTCGTTAGCCCGGGGATCAGATTCTGCTCCTGGATAATTCGTGGGATGTTTAATAAAAAAGCAGCTATCATCACTGGCCCGGCCACATATCCTCCCACGCCTAGAACAATATCGGGCTTATAACTCAAAAGGATCCATAAAGACTGGCCCAGGGCAATAGGGAGCTTCATGAGACTTATAATCTTCTTCCCCACAGGTTTCCCGGTCAGCCCTTCTACTTTAACAGTCTTAAAGGGAAGGCCCTCCTGGGGCACAATATCTCTCTCCAACCCTTTAGCGGTACCTAAAAACAATACTGCATTGCCCGGGTCATGCTTCAAAAATTCTTTTGCCACCGCTATACCGGGGAAGATATGGCCCCCTGTGCCACCACCAGCTATAACCATCTTCATTTTGGTCATTGGTCATTAATAAAGAACAAATGATTGGTGACTAATGACTTATATTTGTTTGCTCATGTTCCATAATATCCCTATACCCACCATATTCACCAATAAGGAGGTCCCACCTAAACTGATAAAGGGAAAAGGGAGCCCCTTAATGGGTAGTAATCCAACTACTACACCAAGATTAATAGAACTTTGTATGGCGATAGATAATATGATCCCCGTAGCTAATAATTGGCCATAGATATCTGGGAGTCTAAAGGCTGTCCGAAACCCCCGCCAGACCAATAATCCCAGTAAAAATATGATCCCTAATACGCCTATAAAGCCAAGCTCTTCACCAATAATCGAAAAGACAAAATCAGTATGGGGGTCGGGCAGATAGAACAGCTTCTGTCTGCCTTGTCCTAGCCCCATACCCCATAACCCACCACTCCCCAGGGCCAGGAATGATTGGGTTATTTGATAGCCGTTATTTAGAGGATCGTTCCAGGGGTTCAGGAAGACCGATAGGCGCTGCCGGCGAAACTCGGCCTTGAAGAGAGCTAGAATGATGAACGGGAGGCAGAATAGAGCCGCATAAAAGAGGTAGGAGAGAGGGGTCCCCGCTATGAAGCATAACAGGCAGCCTATCATCAGTAGGAATAAGGCAGTACCCAGATCAGGTTGAAGTAGTATCAGGGCGCAGAATAGACCAATGATAATAAAATTTGGCAGGTAGCCATACGTAAATTCTTTTAAGCGCCCCATCTTTTTGGTTAAGGAATGGGCCAGATAAATTATCAAGGTCAATTTACTCAGTTCTGAGGGTTGAAAAGATAGTGTGCCCAGGGCTAACCATCGCCGAGCGCCACCGGCCTCCTTGCCCCAGGGTGAGACCAGCACAGCTAAAAGAAGGAGCAGGCTGAGGGCTAATAAGGGATAGGTCAATCTCCTGATACTCAAATAATCAAATTTTATTGCTAGCGCCATAGCCATAAGGGCAATAATTAGATGGAAAGAGTGCCTCTTTAAAAAAAGATAAGGGTTGTGATAATTATCCCAGGCAATGATAGCGCTAGAACTGTATACCATAATCCAACCTATCACTAATAGGCCAATAGTTCCGGCAAGCAATAAAAAGTCGCCATGACTCTTTGGCCGTTGCCAGGTAGAAGCAGTGATACTTCTTCCTGAGCCTTCATAATGCCCATACGAGCTGCTTAAAACGGTTGCCTCGCTCAACATAGTCCCTAAACATATCAAAACTGGCACAGGCGGGTGATAGTAAGATCACATCACCGGGCTGGGCCTTGTTCCAGGCGGTCAAGACTGCCTCTTCTAAATCCTTTACCTTTGTTATATTAGTATGGTTATATAGGGCTGAAGCGATCTTTTCTCTTGCTTCGCCCAACAAGATCAGCTCCTTAACCTTTTGCTGAACCAAATTGGTTAGGGCAGTAAAGTCTGAGCCTTTATCTTTACCACCAGCAATGAGGATAACAGGCTGCATCAAATCCTCCAGGGACTTCTGCAGCGCCCCTACATTGGTTCCTTTAGAATCATTTATAAACTTTACTCCCTTTAGCCCTCTTATCATCTCCATACGATGCTCTAAGCCAGAAAAATTTTGTAAGGCTCGCTGGATAGGCCTTGGCTCCAACTGGCAGATGGAGGCGATAAGGATGGCAGCCAGGGCATTTTCCTGGTTATGAGCCCCATTTATCCGTAAGTCAGCTAAAGACCCGACTATCTTCTTTTCTCCCCGATAGCAGAATATAATCTCCTGACCCTGAAGGAAGATTCCTGGCTCTACTGGGGCTCGACGGCTGAAGAATAATTTTTGGGACAAAATATTGCATGGCAAATCTTGTAAAACCGGGTCGTCATAATTCAAAACTGCATAATCCTGCGGGCCCTGGTTGAGGAAGAGGCGGCCTTTAAGCTGAACATAGCTGGAGAAGTCCGGGTGTCGGTCTAGATGATCTGGGGTAATATTCAAAACCGCCCCGATATAGGGCCTAAAATGCTCTATCCCTTCTAACTGAAAGCTGCTTATTTCTGCTACCAGGTAATCCGGCTCATAATCGCCCGAAAACTCTCTTATAGCCTGAGATAAGGGATAACCAACGTTTCCAGCCAAGACCACCTTTTTCCCACCCTCGCTTAATATTTCTTTAACTAGATGAACCGTGGTAGTTTTGCCATTAGTGCCGGTTACAGCAATGATAGGAACCCGGGTGAGTAAATAAGCCAATTCTATCTCACTAATGACCTTCCGGCCTTTGTTCCGGGCTTCTTCTAAACACTGATGATCGGTAGGTACTCCTGGGCTTATCACTATTAAGTCGGAGGCAAAAAAACTCTCCAGCCGATGTCCTCCTAATTCATATTTTATGCCCGGAGCTAATGCTGAGAGCTGCTCTGGCAACTGTTCTTCAGTCTTTATGTCTGAGACAGTAACCATGGCCCCTCTTTCTGCCAGCAGATTAGCGGCAGAAAGACCTGACCGGGCTAATCCCATTACCATCACTCGCTTATCCTTTAGTTCCATCATCAGAAATGGTCATTACGTCATTAGGGCATTACGCGGTTATTAGGTCACACCATGACCTAATAACCTAATAACCTATTTACCGTAGTTTAAGCGTAGATAGGCTGAGCATAGCCAGGATGATGGATATGATCCAGAACCGGACAATAATCTTAGGTTCTTCCCAGCCTTTCTTTTCAAAATGATGATGCAGAGGGGCCATCTGAAAGACCCTCTTACCCGTTAGTTTAAAAGAGATTACCTGGATTATTACTGATAGGGCTTCTATAACAAATACACCACCGATAACTAATAAGATGAACTCCTGCTTACTGGCTAGCGCCAGGGTCCCTAAAGCCCCACCCAGGGCTAGAGACCCTACATCACCCATGAACATCTGTGCTGGATAAGCATTATACCAGAGGAAGCCCAGTCCCGCTCCTATCACCGCCCCACAGAATATGGCCAGCTCACCCGCACCCTCTACATATGGGATATTCAGATACTCAGCAAACTTAATATTCCCGGTAAGGTAAACAATTACTGTATAAGCCATCATAGCAAAGACTACCGGGCCAATAGCTAAACCATCCAGTCCATCCGTCAGATTTACAGCATTAGAAGCGCCTAATATTACCAGTAAGGCAAAGAGGAGGTAGAATCCGTGAAGGTCCGGGTATATCTCCTTAAAAAAAGGTATCCCTATTCTGGTAGCAATCCTGGAATCAGCCACATAAAAGGCTAAGAGACAGGTGATTATTAATCCTACCAAAACCTGGGCAGGGAATTTATAACGGGCCCTTAACCCCAGGGATTTCCTCTTTATCACCTTAATATAATCATCGTAGAATCCTATAATGCCAAAGCCTATAGTCGCTATCAGCACGAGCCAGATATATTTGTTCGTCAGGTCCGCCCAACAAAGCGTGGGGATAAAGAGGGAGATCATGATAAGTATTCCACCCATAGTGGGAGTACCGGCTTTGGAGAGGTGATTTTTTGGTACATCAGTACGGATATTTTGACCGATATGGTATTTCTTTAATTTACTGATAATAAAGGGGCCTAAGATCAAGCTTATGATAAAAGCCGTAATAAAGGCATAGGCCGTCCGAAAAGTAATATAACGAAAGACATTAAAGACTGAGATAGTTTCGTGTAATGGATAGAGTATATGGTAGAGCACTATTTGTCTCCTCTCAGTTCCATCAATCTGGTTACTATCTTGTCCATGGCCATGGCCCTCGACCCTTTTACCAGCATCCGATCACCTGTTTGTAATTGCTCCAATAACAACTGGATTATCTCTCCCTGGTCTTTACAGATAAAGACCCTCCCTTTATCCATACCCGCCTGGATAGCTTCTTCGGCTGCGATAGAGGCTGAGGGTCCCAGCGTTACCAAGAAATCTATTGATGCCTGGGCAATTTTACCTCCTACCATACGGTGCAGGCCCTCTGAATCTTTCCCTAATTCCAGCATATCACCCATAACCAGGAAGGAACGCCCCTGGTGCGGGCAGCAACTTATCAGGCTATCAATGGCATATTGGAGGGATTGGGGATTAGCATTATAACTATCATCAATAAGGAGGATATTGTCTTGTAGAATATGGGGCTGCAGCCGCATCTTTATCCCCCGGAAGCCTTCTAATCCCTTTTTGATATCGGCTATAGGTATTTTGACAACATATCCAATAGCCCCTCCAGCCAGGGCATTATAAATATTGTAAAGGCCCATAATATTAAGGTTAATACCAATCTCGCCTCCATCGGGGGCATGCAGAGTAAAGCGGCTCCCTTCTTTACCCCTCAGCTCTATCTGGTCAGCCCAGATATGAGCTTGGGGTGATAAGCCATAGAGCAATACTTTGCCAGGAAATCTCTGGCTCAGACTATTCACCCGCTCATCATCGGCATTCAATATCAGCAAATCATCCGCTTTTAATGATTTAACTAACTCGGCCTTGGCCTCTTGAATATTCTCAATAGAGCCAAGAAATTCCAGGTGGGCGGTACTGATATTGGTTATTATGCCTATATTAGGCTGGGCAATCTCACAGAGGCGGGCAATCTCACCAGGACGGTTCATACCCATCTCTAGCACGGCTACCTGGTGCTGTGAAGAGAGGATCAGGAGGGAAAGGGGCAGGCCAATAAGGTTGTTAAGATTGCCTTCATTTTTTAATACTTTAAATTTAGTGGAAAGGACCTGGGCAATTATCTCTTTAGTGGTAGTCTTGCCGTTGCTACCCGTGACGGCGATCAGGGGTATGGAGAACCTTTTGCGGTAGGTCTGGGCCAGGGTTTGCAAGGCATAGAGGGTATCTGGCACCAGGATAAAGGCTTGGGATAGATGGGCATCGGGTGTAATATTCCGGACAAGGTCTCTTTTGGAAATAACTGCCCCGGATGCCCCTTTGCTTAATGCCTCACGGGTAAAATCATGTCCATCATACCTCTCACCTGGTAGAGCCCAGAACAGCTCGCCAGACTTTATCTTCCTGGAATCAATAGAAATACTGGTGACCTGAGTCGTACCATTGCCCCGCATAAGTTCACCCATTACTATATCTTTTATCTCGTTGAGGGTTAATCTCTCCACCCAAACTCTCCCACAGGGTAGCCCGGCAGAGCAAGCTCTGCCACTACATTTCACTTTACGATAAGCTTTCCATCCAATCTCTCCTGCAAGGCTGCCCGAGCTATCTCTCTATCATCAAAAGGTATGACCTTATCTCCCATGATCTGATAAGTCTCATGCCCTTTCCCGGCTATGATCACGATATCACCGCTCTGGGCTAGCGAAATAGCCCGGTAAATAGCGTCTTTACGCTGCGGTACTATCTCATAGGTATGCTTATCTTGTCTTAGGTCTCGAACACCTTCTTCTATCTCGGCGATGATCTTTAAGGGGTCCTCACTCCGGGGGTTGTCTGAAGTTATGATCATAAATTGACTATAATAGGCCGCCAGTTTGCCCATAATGGGCCTTTTGCTGCGGTCTCGGTCACCCCCACAGCCAAAGACGGTTATTAGTCGGTTATTTGTCAATTCCCTGGCCCCTCTAAGGGTATTTTCCAGGGCATCAGGGGTATGGGCATAATCCACTACTACCGCGAATTCCTGCCCCAGGTCTATCTTCTCAAATCTTCCCGGGACACCTTTCAGATTCTTTATCCCTTGCTGAATATACTCTGGCGCAATGTTCAGGCAGAGGGCGGCCCCTACACCGGCCAATATGTTATAAATATTATGCTCTCCGGTTAAGGGTGAGCCGATAGGAATAGTTACAGCAGGTGTTTGGGCCAGGAATGATAACCCATCCATAAAGCAGCTTATTTGCTCAGCCCGAATATCGGTAACCCTGCCAGGAATGCTTAATCCATAAGTAAGAAAGGGCATAGATGGTGGGAGTTGAGCCAGGAGCTGTTGACCCCAGGGGTCATCCTGGTTGATAATGGCCTGACTGGGGTTCAGGTCATAAAATAATCTCTTTTTACTATTAAAATAGTCCTCCATAGTCCCATGAAAATCTAAATGATCGCCAGTAAGGTTGGTAAAGATAGCGAGTTTAAAGGAACATCCATCCACTCTTTTCAGTTTTAGAGCATGGGAGGAAACCTCCATGATCCCATAATCTATCCCCTCTTTTAGCATCTGATGCAGCATAAGTTGCAATTCTAGGGCATCGGGTGTAGTCAGACCAGCCGGTCTGACCCCTTTCCCCCACCGGTAAGCTATAGTACCTATTATCCCCACTTTATACCCGGCTGCTTCTAAGATAGAGCCAAGGAGGTAGGAGATAGTAGTCTTGCCATTAGTGCCCGTAATGCCTATGAGTGGGAGTTGCTGAGAGGGATGGTGATAAAACCGGGCAGCTAATAGGGCTAAAGCCCGTTGTGTGTCTCCCACCTGAATATATGTTATCCCGGGCTCCTTTTGCCGGCCAGGAAGGCCCCTTTCATGGACTATAGCCACTGCTCCTCTGGCTTGAGCCGTCGGAATAAAATTATGCCCATCATGGCTACTCCCTTTAATAGCCACAAAGAGATAACCCTTAGCTACTTTACGGGAGTCACTAGCAATCTCGTAAACTTCTTTATCTAATGACCCCGTAATGACTAATGGTTCTATTCCTTTGACAAGCTCTCTTAGATTCCACATAGCCTACTATAGGGAACGTCATTGGTCACTGGTCATTAGTCACTAGTTTAAAGCCTTATAGCCCGCATTGGTCAATGACCAATGACTAATGACGTTAGTTATAGCTCCTTTATCTGGCGGTACCCGTAAATATCTCAACACTTGCCTGGCTATCTTTCTAAAAACCGGTGCAGCAGCTATTCCCCCCAGAGACTTTTCCTGGGGTTCATCCAGCATGACTAATATGACCATGCTAGCCTGCCGAGCAGGGACAAACCCAACAAATGAGGCAATAGATTGGGTATTTGAATAACTCTTTGTCGCAGGGTCAAATTTCTGGGCAGTACCGGTCTTGCCTGCTACGGTATAATTAGGCAGCGAGGCCTCTTTACCCGTTCCCTCCTCTACTGCCTGGATTAATATAGAGGTAACTTTCTCGCAGGTAGCAGGAGAAAGGATCTTGTGTGGTTTCGAGGAAGAAAGGGTGTTTTTGGCTTGCCCCGGTTCAATGATAGCCCGGACCACCTTTGGCGGGACTACATAGCCTCCATTAGCAATAACGGCATAAGCCCGCAAGAGTTGGATTGGGGTTACACCGATCTCCTGGCCTATAGTAATGGCTGGCAAAGAAGTCTTAGACCAGTTTCTTAGGGGTCTGAATATGCCCGGTGATTCGCCTGGTAGCTCTATCCCGGTCTTGGCCCCAAACCCAAATTTTTTAATATAATGATAAAGCTGGTTGCTGCCAAGCCTCTGGCTAACTTGAATAGTGCCGATATTGCTGGAGTGGGAAATAACATCTGCTAGTGAGAGCCAGTCGTAGGGGTGGATATCGTGGATTACTATGCTACCGAAATTGGCTATGCCATTTCCACAATAAAACCTGTCCTGGGGAGATACCAGGGATTCTTCAAGAGCGGCTGATAATGGGATTAATTTAAAGGTAGAGCCCGGTTCATAAATATCTGATACGGCCCGGTTTCTCCATTTTTCCGGGGGATAATGTGGGTAGTAGGAGGGGTCAAAAGCGGGTTGTACGGCTAAAGCCAGTATCTCGCCCGTAAAGGGGTCCATGATAATGGCTACCCCGGCCTTTGCCTTTAAGCGATTTACCTGGAGCGCCAGTTCTTTTTCTACAATATGTTGGATCGTTCTATCCAGGGATAAAACTATATCTTTACCGGCAGGTAGGGTCTGGAGCAGATCATCAGGCAGATATAGCTTCCTCCCAAAGGCATCCTGGTGTTCCTTAAGCCAGAAGGACTCCTCTCCTAAAAGATCATCATAAAAATACTCTATCCCGGCTAAACCTTGCTGATCCATTCCTACAAAACCGAGAACCTGGGCAGCCAGACCTCTTTCTGGATAGAGCCTTTGTCCTTCTTTGATTAAGCCCACTCCTCCTAGCCCGGCATCTTTTATACTCTTTGCCTCATCAGTAGATATTTTTCTCTTCACCCAGATAAAATTCTTCCCGCCAGCAATCCTTTTGGATAAATCTTGATTATCTACTTCCAATATACCAGCTAAGGTTTTTGATAAATGCGAAGTATTTGTTATCATTGCAGCGTCTAAAAAGACCGAGTCTAATTCTATAGTGCACGCCAATAACCTATGGTTACGGTCATAAATATTGCCGCGCTCAGGTCGGTAAAGATAAGTACGTTCATATTGCTTATTCGCCTTCTGGAACAGCTCTTCATGCTTAATTATTTGAAGATGATAGAACCGACCCACAACCACCCCCATCCAGAGGAAGAAACAGATAAGGATTATCTTGCCCCTCTTATTAAGAGACCTTCGGGGGTCAGGGGTTGGCTGACCTCTGATCCCTGACCCCTGGCAGCTATATTTAATATCCTGATAGTCTGTGTTCATCTGTGCCCAGAATGAAAATCCCTATGCCCTTCAAGGGTATATGTGTTTATACTCTGGTTCGGCTCGTCTATTATTACCGGGATCATTTGATCATCCGAGGGATGGATCAGGCCGAGTTTCTCCCGGGCGATTTTCTCTACCCCTTCCAGCGAAGAGAGTTTAGCCTTTTCCAATTTAAGTTGTTTATTATTTTCCTTTAGTCCCTCATATTCCTTCTTCAGGATATTAAAGTGGTACCCCTTTTCCAGGACAGTTATATGAGACCAGAGGTAAATAAATAGGCCGCTCACGACTAAAATAATAGAAGCGACTGGATAAAATAATTTCTTCACCTTGACCCCAAATCTCCTCATATTTTTTCCGCTGCCCGTAGCCTGGCACTCCGGGCTGAGGGGTTTTTAGCCACCTCGCTGCCAGACGGTGTGATGGGTTGTTTGGTCAGGATCTTGACCTGGGCCTTCTCCCCACAAACACAGGCTGGGGCACCAGGGGGGCAAAGGCACCCTTTTTCTAATACCTTAAGGGTCTGTTTAACGACCCGATCTTCCAGGGAATGATAAGAGATAAGACAGATTCTCCCTCCTGGGGCTAGAGAACTGATGGCAGCGGAAATGGCTGACCCTATGGACTCTAATTCTTTATTCACTGCAATGCGAAAGGCTTGAAAAGTCTTAGTAGCTGGATGGATACTTTTGGGACGATGAGGGAGCGGTATAGCATCGGTAACGATTTTGGCCAGTTCCAGGGTACTGACCAGGGGGTGCTTTTGCCGGGCCTGGCAGATACCTTGAGCAATCCTGGCTGCCCAGCGCTCCTCCCCATACATAAAAATTAATCTTGTCAACTCCCCTAAGGGGAGTTCATTAACTAACAGGGCTGCAGTAACTTGCTCTCGCTTATCCATTCGCATATCTAATGGCCCATCTCGCTTAAAGCTAAAACCCCTTACTTCATCAGCTAATTGGTATTTAGATACCCCCAGATCAAAGAAAATCCCGTCTACCTGCGTTATTTTCAAATGGGCTAATATCTCTTTTAAATTGATAAAATTGTCCTGCACCAGGGATATCCTATCCTGAAAGAGGGCTAGCCTCTCCCGGGCTATCTTTAGCGCTTCCTTATCCCGGTCAATCCCTATTAGATGTCCCGATGGGGCACTTTGTCGCAAAATATGCCCGGCATGCCCCCCCCCGCCTAAGGTGCAATCCAGGTAAATCTTCCCCGCTTGTACCTTTAAAAGTTCCAAGGTTTCTGAAAGGAGTACCGGCGAATGATATATCTTTTCCTTCGAGACTGGCATAGCCATTAAAATCCTATAGCCGATAGGTCTTTACTCATCTCAGCCAATTTCCCCTGCATCTCCTGCTCAAATTTATCCCATCCTTCTTTACTCCAGATATCAATCATCTTCTCGTTCCCGGATATAATTGCTTCTTTAGTTATTCCGGCTTTATCCCGCAATTCACCCGGGATAAGGAGCCTACCTTGTTTATCTATATTACAAGGAGAGGTTAGGGAGTTCATATAGCGGCGGTAATCGCTCAGGTTGCCATCAAGATGAGGGGAGGTGGTTATTTTGTTATAAAGGTTGGCGTGGAGTTCTTCCCAAATTTGAGGGGGGTAAGCTGAGAGATGTCTGCCATTGAAAGATAGATAGAGCCGGTCTACTTCTATGCCCCGCAAGACCTCGCGGAATTTTGCTGGCATGACCACCCGGCCTTTAGGGTCTAAATTGGTAGTATATTTCCCTAAAAACACCCCCTAGCCCCTCCCGCCCCTTTTTACCACTTCGTACCACTATGCTCCACTACGGCACAAAATTTACCCCACAGAATATAAAATGTCAAGAAAAAAAATTTTCCTGGAAAATTTTTTTCTGTGCCTGAAAAACCATCTCTTATCTTACCTTCATCGTAACAGTTCAACCCCTATCGAAAATGACAAAGAACCTGAACTGTTACCCTTTATCTGACATTCAAGAGGTTTCCCTGTAACAGTTCACGGGGTTCAGTTGACAGGGTTCAGTAAAAGATTTTAAATTTTGGTAACCGTTTAGCCAAATAAGGACTGTGGTGTATGACACAACATTGGAATATATTATCTGTTTGTAATAAGATTATAACGAGAGACATAAAGCTACAGAGAGCACAAGAAGATAGTCTATAGAAAGGAGAGTGCTGGGAAAATGAAGATAACGGTCAAATCAGGCAATTTAAAGGATGAGATAGCAGAGGCTATTGTAGTAGGCCTTTTTGACGACAGGGGCCTAGAAGATAAGGTTATTCAGGAATTGGATCAGGCATTGGGCGGTATGATCAAAGAGATATGGGAAGCAGGCGACTTCAAGGGTAAAGCTGACCAGGTGTCTATCATCTATCCCCGGGGGGCTATACCCAGTAAGAGGGTAGTTCTAATGGGCTTAGGTAAAGAGGAAAAATTTGATCTGGATAAGATAAGAGAGGCGGCTGGCCGTGCTAGTAAACGCCTACAGAAACTGGGAGTAAAAAGCTTTTCTACTATACTCCCGGATATAAAAAATACCGGAATCAGTGTCTCTGCAGCCGCCCAGGCTACTATAGAAGGATGTGTGCTGGGGACTTATCAGTTCAAGGAATATAAGACCGGAAATAAAGACGAATTGAAAGAGATAGAAGGAGTCTGTCTGGTAGAAAGGGAAAGTGCTAGAATGAGCAAGATTGAACCTGGAGCTAAAACCGGTGAGATTATTGCCCTGGCCGTTAGTCGGGTACGGGACCTGGTCAATCATCCAGGAAATGCCCACACACCTAAAGACATGGCTGAAGAGGCCCAAAAGATCGCCCAGGAAGCTGGCCTGGCTTGCCAGATTCTGGATGAGAACCAGATCAGGGAATTGAATATGGGGGCCTTTATGGCGGTAGCCCAGGGTAGTCAACAGCCACCCCGCTTTATCATCCTGGAGCATAACCAGCCTCAAGAAGGGCGGCCTACTATAGTTGTTATTGGAAAAGGTATAACCTTTGACAGCGGTGGTATATCTATCAAGCCCAGCGAAAAGATGGAAGAGATGAAGTACGATATGGCTGGTGGGGCGGCGGTGTTAGGGACTATGCAGGCTATTGCTAAACTAAAACTCCCTATTCATGTGGTAGGATTAGTCCCAGCCACGGAGAACCTACCCAGTGGCAGTGCTTTAAAACCGGGTGATATCATTAAATCGCTTTCGGGCAAGACTATAGAAGTGATCTCTACCGATGCGGAAGGCCGTCTGATCCTGGCTGATGCCCTGACTTATGCGGAGCGATATAACCCTACGGCGGTTATAGACCTGGCTACCCTGACTGGTGCCTGCGTCATTGCCCTGGGCCATATCGCTACCGGGACAATGGGTAATGACCCCGACCTGATTGCCCGGATAAAAAAGGCCGGAGAGGTATCCGGGGAACGGGTATGGGAATTACCTCTTTGGGAAGAATATAACGAACAGATCAAGAGCGATATTGCTGACCTGAAGAATGTGGGGGGCAGGCCCGCCGGGACTATCACCGGTGCCGCCTTCTTAGGCAAGTTTGCGGAGAAATATAAATGGGTCCATCTGGATATTGCTGGCACCGCCTGGAGCGACAAAGATAGACCCTATATACCCAAAGGTGCTACTGGGGTGGGTGTTAGACTCCTGGTACAGTTTTTACGAGATTGGCTTGCCTAGCCACCAGATTACCCTTCCCCTTCTAGATAAAATAAACAACATGTTATCTTGGTCCGCCCCAAGGATCAGCTCCATTGACCTTACTTTTGTATGGCATCCAATGGACTTACAATATTGGAAATATCTTTTTCCATCACATGGGTGTATATTTCCGTG
>Ga0156295_1179_pt1 | contig 14009 bp, 11 predicted proteins | sample RifCSPlowO2_12_FD_107943 | JGI IMG/M metagenome (GOLD analysis project Ga0156295, IMG submission 107943) | Nitrospinae bacterium RIFCSPLOWO2_12_FULL_45_22 | reverse complement strand
CCGGGTTTGGAACCCATTAGTGGCCGGCATATCTCCAGATGCCCGGGATATCGGGATAGCAGTAGGAGAAATATCCTGGAAATGACAGATTAACGTCAGAATGATATTTCAGTTCAAAAGCCAAATTACCAGACCTGGCTATGGGTTAAAGCCTTAGATTTGTCGAAGGTCTTTTCTCTATCTCCCGCAATTTTCGCTAAAGCCATATCTTCTCTTGCTTCTAATGCATCTTTTAATAAATCGCGGGCTTTTAGCGATAAAGATACACCTTCCTTTTTAGCAAGGTACTTAATATAATCATAAAGGGATTTTTCTAGTACCAGATTAATCCTAGGGTTCTTTGCCGGCACTCCTATCACCTCCAGGATAAAAGTGTACCGCTTTTAACTCACCTTTATCAATTGATGCCTGATACATAGTGCTGGAGCTTAAACATTAATGGCTAAAATCAAAATATGCCAGGTTGATGGGGCTGAGGAGTTGGGGAGAGCCGCTCTGGGTAGAGCTAGGTGCAGCCAAGGCGGCAAAGGCATAATATTAAAAAACCTAGCTTCCTCATGCTCGATAGTCTCTTGGCCGCGATGAACTAATTTTGGGGACCGAGGGTTCTAAGGATGAGTATATCAGTATTACTTCTGGGTACGATCATGCTTATTTTGTAAACTTACAGGTAGCTTGAGCTAGATTGCTGAGCCAATTATTTTGCTCCAGAGGATTACTTCCTACCTTGGTCAGCACCGCATAGAAAGTATAGAGTCCGATAGTGATAGAGGCATCAAGAGGTATGGACATAATAACTTCCGAATAATTCTCTACCGCACAGGAGCTACATACAGGTTGGACTTTCTCACTGAAACTCTTCAATCTCGGACCCCAGAAGAAGAGCCTGCCATCAGGTGCTAGTAGGGCTAAATATGCATCGGCAATATAATTATCAGTACCTGCCCAGATGTCGATAGATAAATCCAATATACCATCTGGCCGGAAGCTATCATTATTAAGATGCAACATTATAGAGGGATTCGGTGGGAAAATCTGGATACGGTTATTAACGCTATCAGCTACATAAACATTGCCCGAATTGTCTACCGCTATCTCGACACTTCCACCGAACTGAAGAATATCACCGCCATAACTGCCCCATTTAGTGATAAAGCCACCACCCGAGTCAAACCTCTGGATTTGGGAATCAGCATTTACGTAGACATTGCTGGCGCTATCTACTGCTATTGCCCACAGTTCAGAGAACTGACCGGTTCCACTACCCCTGCCCCCCCATTTAGTAATAAAGCCTCCGTTGGAGTCAAACTTAACAATTTCTTTATTAACCCTATCGGCAACATACACAGAACCCATATTGTCTACCGCTATTCCCATTGGCTGCCACCATACGTCAGCCCTCTCCCATTCAGTAATGAATTTACCGTTGGAATCAAACTTCAAGATTCGGCCATTAATAAAATTATAAAACCGATAATAATAATTATCTGCAAGATACACATTACCTGAATTATCTACTGCCATATCTAAGATACCAATGACAGGACCACTACCAACCATCCCCCCGACTTCCCACTTTGTAATGAACTGGCCATTGGCGTCAAACCTCTGGACCCTACGATTGCCACTATCTACACTATCTAACACATAGACCTTTCCTAAACTATCCACTCCTACCCTGGCTGGATATTTAAACTCACCGTCACCAGTACCTTCACTGCCCCATTTAGTAATGAGCCTGCCGTCGGCATCAAACTTCTGGATTCTATGATTGCCGCTATCGGCTACATACACATTCCCTGAACTATCTATCGCTACATCTCCGGGGTTAGTGAAATAGCCATCACTAATACCACTGCTTTGCCATTTTGCGATTAGGTTACCCTCAGTGTCAAAATTCTGGACTCGGTTATTGCCGAAATCCACAACATAGACTTTCCCTAAGCTGCCCACCGCTATCCCGCTAATACTAGAAAACTGGCCATCGCCACTACCATAGCTGCCCCATTTAGTAATAAAATTACCATTGGGATCAAACTTCTGAATCCTAAAGTTGTAGGTATCAGCCACATAAACATTCCCTGAACCATCTATAGCTATCCATTCAGGGTGGTTAAACTGGCCATCGCTGCTACCATATTCGCCCCATTTCCTGATAAAGCGACCATTAGCATCAAATTTCTGAATCCTGTGATTACCGCTATCAGCTATATAATCTTCACCTACATATACGTCACCAGCAAAGTTTACAGCAACGCCCTTCGGCCAAATAAACTGGCCATCACCGCTACCATAACTGCCCCATTTAGTGATAAAGTTACCATTGGGATCAAATTTCTGGATCCTATGATTGTAAGTATCAGCTACATAAACATTCCCCGAACTATCTATCGCTATCCCTTCAGGGTATTCAAACTGGCCATCGCTGCTACCATATTCGCCCCATTTCCTGATAAAGCGACCATTAGCATCAAATTTCTGGATTCTGTTATTACCATTATCAACTACATAAACATTTCCTGAATTATCTATTGCTATCCCTCGAGAGCGGATAAACTGGCCATCGCCACTGCCATAGCCACCCCATTTGGAGATCAATCGGCCATTGGCGTCAAATTTCTGGATGTGACTATAACCATCACCTATATAGACATTATTATCCCTGTCTATTGCTATCCCTTCAGGGTATCTGAAATACCAGGGCCCGGGTAACTCTGGCCATATCCTTATATAGGTGTTGGGTTCAGTTAAAGCCTGACTAGGTATTAGGATAAGGCTGATTACTATGCCTAGAAGAGAAAGCAAGACATATTTCCGCCTTATTACTTTTTCCACAGACAGTATGATTTTTATCCTCAGAATTACTAAATATTGAATAATGTTAAGCATAATAGTTCAGGCCACTAAGAACAGTAAGATGCCATGGACGGAATCGAGCAAGCTTAGCCACTGCAACCTATTTTTAAAGCTATTGTGACAAAGCTTGCTCTGCATTTATAGTCTTTTTGGCATCAACCAAAGTAGGCTACGATATTAGCCACATATGGTGCGTTCGGCACTGATGATCCGTCAATGGTTCGGTATTCAAACTGCAATATCCAATAGTCTCCAAAATCCAGGGCGGTATTCATAGAATCCATTTTTATTACCGAAGTAGCACCACCATCCGGGCCTGGATAGACCAACTCCCCAATATAAGAGGAAGGTTTCGCGGGCATCACCGACTTATTTACCCTAAAGTATAAGAAACTCCATCCACCTCCTCCGCCTTTTGATGTATCATGAGCGACATTCTTTAAAAATACCATGTAAGTCCCCTCCATTGCATCTAAAGGTTTTAATAAAAACATAGTTTTCCCCTCCGGTTTCAATACCACCGGTCTCCATATGCACAGGATCGTAAGAATAAATCAACGGGACCAGAGGTATAATTACCCCACCAAACTTCTGATAATCTTTCATAATAATTTTGATTTTTCCATTGACTTTCTTTATCTGTACCGATAAACCTAAAGTGGCCATAAGCTAATACCCCAAAGGTCGGTTGACCCTCTGCTCCCCCAGGCCCACAATCTGCAGCAGACCATTCAGAAAGGTTATTATCATTGGGATAACTAATAGTAACAACAACTTTTCTCACACCCATACCATTCATACCTGATTCAGGTGGATAAATTGTCCAGTTAGGTTGCCCTTCGTAATTATTGGTCACATTAATATCACCATACCATAAGATGCAATTTCTAAAATTGTTGTAGTGGGGTGGATATGTAGCTCTAATTTCACATGAAGGACCCAGGTGCCTTATTTCTGCATTGGGCGGATTAGGATACCTGAATTCCTGCCCTACACTCTCGGGTAATTGTAGCCATGTAGGCCATAACTGAACTCCGGGATACATTTGTATAATAAGAACACCCTCTGCTTTTTCCCCCGTTTCAACAAAATATAAACCGCCTAAGGCGGTTCTCAATGCTGTATAAACTCGGAGTCCGCTACCTGGAGGATCTTCATCTTCAAAAATGACTAGGTTGAAGTCATCGGGCTTCTTTTCTGATAGATGTATACTCCCCCCTCCATAAATCATAGAAACCTTTTTATATCCTTTGGGATAGTTTTGGGCAAAACTTATCGCCATTCCCCATACATCATAATTAAAAGACATATCTATCACCTCCTTGATACGGTATTTTTACTAACTAAACTCTTGCACTTTTTAGAGTCTTGCATGGACAAGATTGCTCTACGTTTCTTCCCCGCTTCACCTCCTTCTTGAAGAAAGAATATTTGGAATGCTGCTTATTACAAGTTGGTTGGCTCTTACTATGGGTTTATTAGAAGCAAATTATGTGCCACATAAGGGACCAGATATGGAGAATAATCCTTGGTAAGATTGCGAAATTTTGCAAAGACAAAGCTATCTGAAGAAGGAGTTCAAAAAATTTAAAAAATTTTTGGGGCAAAATTAAGGATACTGGCTCCCTTCAAAAAGGCCAAAAAGTTGGCCGCGAAAATCGAAATTTTACCTTTTGCTGACTCGTAATCCCTTTACTGTGGCCAGTTTGAGCCATAGTGGCCAAAAAGTTGGCCGAAAAGGCCAATTTTTTGGCCTCGATAAATCTTTATCTGTCAAGCATTTCAGCGGCATGATTTGTTAATGTGCCACCAGAGGCTATTACGAAAGCACTCAAAACTAATATTTAGCAATCAGTTGTCTGGCAGGAAATAAAAGCACTATTAAGCTGCCAGATAGCCATCGGGTTTAATCACAGATTTCTAATTTCCTAAAACCATTAATGGTCATGCAATTATACCTTTCAGGTATAAAAGTTTGGGGGGGAACTCCAATTAGTTTTTTACCTTGCCCATTCCAGCATTATCTGCTATAAAAATATGAAAACTAGTATAGCGTTTCATTAAAAGATTGTCATTTCGACCATAGGGAGAAATCTTTCTATCTCATTGATATGGAAAAGATTTCTCGTTTCACTCGAAATGACAGTAGTGTAAATGTTTTTATGAAACGATACACTAGTCAGGCAAGATGCCTGACCTATCCATTTGGGACCACCTCCACCAATAGGGCAGGCGTCTCGCCTGCCAAAAGTGTTATTTTCAGAGCAAAACAAAAGATGAAGCTTTCTATCATTATCCCGGCTTTTAATGAGAAAAATACTATCAAAGATATTCTGAGACGAGTAAGGGCGGTAGATTTGCCGGGAGTAGAAAAAGAGATTATTGTCGTTGACGATGCCTCTACTGATGGTACCCGGGAGATACTGGAACAAGAAAGGGCCAATGGGATACTACTAGTGGCTCATGAAACTAATAAAGGGAAAGGAGCGTCCCTTAAAACTGGCTTTAGACAAGCGACTGGAGACTATTTACTGGTTCAGGATGCAGACCTGGAGTATGACCCGCAGGATTACCCTAAGCTATTAAGGCCCATCCTGGATGGGAAGGCCGAGGTGGTTTATGGCTCTCGCTTCACTGGAGAGCACCGCAATATCTTCTTCCACCATTGGGTCGGCAATAAACTCCTGACTTTAATTGCCAATATATTATACAATACTACCCTGAGTGATATGGAAACTGGATATAAAGTATGGAAGGCGGAGATAATAAAAGGGATCAAGCTAAAGGCAAATCGGTTCAATTTTGAGCCCGAGGTAACAGCAAAGGTCTTGAAGAAAAATATCCGGATATATGAGGTACCGATATCCTATGCTGGTAGGGAATATCATGAGGGGAAAAAGATTACCTGGAAAGACGGTTTCTCGGCCCTCTGGACCCTTATTAAATACCGCTTTGTTGATTAATTATAGGCACGAGTTATGCACCGCAGAGGCGCAGAGAACGCAAAAAATTGTCCATGGACGAATCCTCTTTAGCGGGAAATATAGCTTTTTTTAATTCTTTACTTGAATCCATTGTGAAGCTCCCCGCCTTGAAAGGCGGGGCTTCTTAAAAGGCAAGGAGGGGGATTGCATCCCCCATACCCCCGCTTCGCATTCATCCCCGCCATGAATGGCGGGGTATTCTGCGAGTGTTTCATAAAATTTATCATTAATGTTCCTGTAAGGAAAGGAGCTATGGGATGCCGAAAAGAGCCAGGGTTGTAGTATTAAAGACTAGCCCGGAAACAGTCCTGGATGATTATAAGCGGTTGATGCACCTGGCAGAATACCAGGACTTTATCTCCCAGGGGCATGATACTTTAATAAAGATAAATCTTTCCTGGACCAAGTATTTCCCGGCATGCTCCACTGAGCCCTGGCAACTAGAAGGGGTAGTAAAAACCCTATTGGGGGATCAATTCCTGCCTACTAAACTCTTCCCGGTAGAGAACAAAACCGTGGTCACTAACCCCAGGAAAGGCGCTATCCATAATAAATGGTTACCTATCCTGGATAGATACGGACTCCCTTTTATCCCCCTGCCCGAGGTAGAGTGGGTAAAATACCCCTTCAAAGGCAAGCTACTACGCTTGAATCAGATATTCCCTGAAGGGATCGAGATACCCAGGATGTTTATCGGCAAGAGTGTTATCCACCTGCCTACTATAAAGACGCATGGACATTCTACTATTACTGGTGCCGTAAAAAACTCTTTTGGTGGGCTGTTAAAAGAGGTAAGACACTATGCGCATAAATATATCCATGAGGTACTGGTGGATCTTATGATCATGCAGAAAGAACTTCACCCGGGTATCTTCACCGTGATGGATGGTACGGTATGCGGTGATGGTGCCGGGCCCAGGACCATGATACCTAAAATAAAGAATTTTATCCTGGCCAGTGGCGATTCTGTCGCCATTGATGCGGTAGCAGCCAGGATGATGGGCTACAACCCCATGGATATCCCTTATATCGGCCTCTGTCACGAAAAAGGTTTGGGGATAGGCGATATGAATGAAATCGAGCTTATCGGAGAAGATATCTCCGGGGTAAACTTTGGCTTTAATACAAACCGGAGTTTAGTCATCTGGGGAGACCAGTTGCTGCGGATAGGGCCGCTAAGATTCTTAGAAAAGCCCCTCCTCCATTCACCTTTAGTATTTTGGGCCCCGATAGCCTCTAATATCTATCACGATTATCTCTGGTATCCTACCATCGGTAAAAAGCGCATCTCTGACTTCAAAAAGACCATATGGGGACAACTCTTTGAACGGTATTAACTCTTCCTGGCACAAGCGGTTCCTCATCTCCCTGATATTAGGCGTAGCGGTATTTTTGGGCTTTAGTTTCTATGCCGATTTTGAGCAGACTATCCGGGCCTTTCAAGCCTTTAATTGGCGCTACTTGCCGCTGATATTACTCCTGGTATTAGCTAATTATCTCTTTAGGTATCTCAAATGGAGCTATTATCTGCACATTCTAGATATCAGGATTTCTCAAAAAGAGAGTCTTGCTATCTTTATCTCAGGCCTGACCATGGCTATTACCCCCGGCAAGATGGGAGAAGTGTTGAAGTCGTACCTCCTTAAAGAGATAAATGGCACCCCCATCAGCCGCTCGGCCCCAATCGTCTTGGCCGAGAGATTTACCGATTTTATGTCTATTGCCTTACTCTCGGTCTTTGGGGTAACAACCTTCAGATATGGCCTCCAGACCCTGGGGATCAGTTTTGGGCTCATGGGACTCTTTATGGTCATGGTAGGCTGGCCACCCCTCTCTTTGGGCCTGATTAAGTGGTTAACTAAATGGCCCCTGATTTCTAAAGGGGCAGCCAGATTAGAGACCGCTTATGATAGTATGTCCAGCTTGATTATGCCTAAGGCATTAATCTGTACTGTATTGATAAGCTGTTTGGCCTGGTTTTGTGAATGTCTTGGTTTTTATCTGGTTTTTTATGGATTTAATCTATCGTATTCCCTGAATAGTTCGGTATTTATCTATGCCTTCTCTACCTTGATCGGGGCCCTCAGTATGCTACCAGGAGGATTGGGGGCAACAGAAGGCAGTATTACCGGGTTCTTGCTGGCGTTAAATATCCCTAAACATCTGGCTGTAGCCAGTACCTTTATTATCAGGGCCTGCACCCTCTGGTTCGGAGTCGTAGTAGGAATGATAGCTCTATCCCTTACCCAACGTAAGCTAATAAATGAATCGGGTAACCGTTCTCTGCCACTGAGGCACGAAGGCACCAAGAGAGTGTAAGAAGCTTTTCCCCTAAATCTCGTGGTTGTGGTATCTGTTGATAAGGATACTCCCCTAACCTGTTGATCTTGAGCGAGGTATATTATCCCGGCTGGGAAGCATTTATAGACGGCCAAGAAACTCAACAAGGGAGGTATATACGAAGTTGGTTCTTATTGAACAAGTTATCTGCAAACCAATAAAAAAGTTGACATTAGGGCACGTTAAATATTTTTGGGGATTCAATAGTTCGATAAATTTTTAACCATTCTGAATTAAATATGGGCCAGGCTTCAGCCCTGAGTTACCCAGGACCGTAACTCAACCCTTTAGGGTTGCTCAAGGCTAAAGCCTTGAGCTACAGGAGTTTTCCTCTGTGTCCTCTGCGTGCTCTGCGGTGAATGATTACGAATTTTTTATGTCAAAAAAATTTCCGGTTTCTATATATGCGCTCATTGGTCACCAAAGTAATATGTCAAGAGTAAATTATGGAAATAGAGGGAATTAGAGTTAAAATAGGCAGAGGAGAAATATTGCTTTTCTGATCATGCTGTGAAAAGAATGATCAAACGGTCTATTGATCGAATTGAAATTGAGGAAACAGTGTCATCTGGAGAGATTATTGAAGAATATCCCGATGACAAATATTCTCCAAGTTGTCTCATTATATGGAAAGACTAAATCTGGCAGGAATCTTCATGTTCAAATTGCACTACCTCCGTCAGTTGTCATTATTACAGCATATGACCCGGATGAGACTGAATGGATAAATTATAGAGTTAGGAGGAAAAGTGGTAGTGGATACTGATATCCTCTCGGCGGTGATGCGGTAGAATCCGGTGGTGCTTTCAAAGACTCGCATGTATCTGGCTGAGCATGGCCAGTTTACATTACAGCGGCTAAATATGGGCTAAAAGGAGTGGATCAATGGTTTCTGCGTTATTTATCGCGGTAAGACCGCACCAATGGATTAAGAACTTGATTATCTTCGCCCCGCTGCTCTTCTCACAGACCATGTTTGACCTGCCTATGTTCCTTAAGACCCTGGCAGGTTTTTCTCTGTTCTGCCTCCTCTGTGGTGGGGTATATTTGATAAATGACCTATTAGATTTAGAAGAAGACCGGAAACACCCTTTGAAGAAGAACCGCCCCATAGCCTCTGGTCAGCTCTCACCCCAGATCGCTACCGCCGCAGCTATCAGTATTTCTATTATGACCTTAATCCTTGTTTTCTGGTTAAATGCCTCATTCGGCCTTATTGCCTTAGTCTATATGGGTTTGAACCTGGCATACTCCCGTTTCTTGAAGCATATCGTGATCATTGATGTTATGGTAGTAGCCTTAGGGTTTGTCTTGCGGGCATTAGCTGGTGGCTATCTGATAGATGTAGAAATATCTGCCTGGCTAATCGTCTGTACTATCCTTTTAGCCCTACTCCTTGCCCTTGGTAAGAGGAGGCATGAGCTAGTCCTCCTGGAAGACGCAGCTTCTCATCACCGCCGTACCTTAGATGAATATGACCCTTACCTCCTGGATCAGATGATCTCTATAGTTACTGCCTCTACTGTAGTGGCTTATGCCCTATATACTATGGCCCCAGAAGTAGAGGCCAAGCTCCAGACTTCCCATCTCAATTTAACTATTCCCTTTGTCCTCTACGGTATATTTCGTTACTTATACCTGGTACACAAAAGAGAACAGGGCGGCAATCCCGCCAGGATGCTTCTTACGGATCAGCCCTTGTTGATCAATGTAGGGTTATGGTTATTAGCGGTAGTCCTGATCCTATACCTTTAATGGGAATGCTGAGTAGTGATTGGTGAGTAAATTACCAATCACTAATTAACCATTCACCAATCACCTATTGCTATGCGGATAGGGATAGATATAAGGGCTTTACAGAAGGGATTCCGTGCGCATAAGGCCCGCGGGATAGGGCGTTATACCTCCATGCTGATCAAGAGTCTATTAGAGTTAGATCAAAGAGATCAATATCTTTTCCTGGTCGAACAAGGGGAACTCCCTTCTATTGAGAGCGATCCCGATAAATTTTCCTACATTGAGATTAATACTCATTGGCCCATAAAAGCTCCCTATTGGCAGAGGACTTTTGGACAGCATATATTGCTACCCATTTTCCTGGCTAAGCTAGAGCTCGATTTTATCCATTTTTGTTCCCATTTAGACGCCCCATCCTTTTCTCCCAAAAAGACCCTGGTGACCGTAATGGATATAATCCCTATCGTACTACAGGATTTATATAATAGAAAAAATTCTAGTATGAGATTTACGGCCGGAAGATTCCTGGAGGCCAGGGCAATCAGGAATGCCAAAAAGATCATCGCTATCTCGCAGCAGACCAGGAGAGACCTGGTACAATTTCTAAAGATAGACCCAGACAAAATAGTGGTCATCTATCCCGGAATAGACACCTGTTTTAGGCCAGTAAAAGACCCGGCGACTATTTGTGCTGTGAGGGCAAGGTATGGCATAGAGGGGAGATACTTCTTATACCTGGGTGGTATTGATGAAAGAAAGAATGTAGATCGGCTGATTCAAGCCTTTGCTGAATTAATTAAAGAACCTGAATGGTCCAATTATTGCCTGGTTTGCGCCGGCGAGATAGAAAATGACGCGCAATTCCCGCAATTAACGGCCCAGATACGCCACCGGGGAATAGATCACAAGATAAGATTATTAGGTTATGTAGCCGATGAGGACTTGCCCGCCCTCTTTAGTGCCGCAGAGTTCTTTGTGTATACCAGCCTCTATGAGGGCTTCGGCTTGCCGGTATTGGAAGCAATGGCTTGCGGCACGCCAGTAGTCTGTTCCCATGCCCCAGGTATAGCAGAAATAGCGGGAGAAGCGGCCATACTTTTTGATCCTTACAGCACAGAGTCTCTGATGAATAGCATAAAAACTCTCTTAATAGGGCCTGAGCTCAGGCAAACCCTAATCCAGCAGGGCCTTAAGCAAGCTACCCACTTCTCCTGGGATAAAACCGCCCAAAAAACCCTGGAGCTTTATCTAGCAATTTATAGTGAAAGTTATAAATAAGTTGACATATGCAAATCCTTAATCAAATATTCTAAACCCGAAATCCTAAACAATAACCAAAATCCAAAATTCAAATGTCCAAAACATCACCTAAAAACATATAGTTTTGAATGTAGGTCATTTGAATTTGTTTAGGATTTAGCATTTTGAATTTAGGATTTATGTTAGGTATTATACTTTATTATTGTCGTTGGCTATAGTTATGGAACTAGTGGGTAGGGCGGTAAAAAATTCTGGCCTGGTTCTCTTAGGAGAATCTATCAGCCGACTATTAGTTATTATATCCTTCTTTATAATTACTAGATACTTGGGCGTAGAGAAGTTTGGTCAATATTCCTTTATCTTTGCCTACCTGGCTTTTTTCTGTCTGCTGGGAGATTTCGGTATTGATAGTATAGCCATAAGGGAGATATCTCGGGGCAATACCCCAGCCAACATCCTGCTGGGTAATACCATCTTTCTCCGGTTGTGTCTATCTCTCCTGGGCCTGTTTTCCGCCTGTATCCTGATCCATATACTCAACTATCCGCCCCAACTAAAAACCTTGGTCTATCTGGCCTCTTTTACCATCCTCTTTTCTTATCGGTACAATTCTTTCCGCACTATTTTTGATATTCCTTTTCAGATGAATTTAAGGATGTTTTCCCCCATGCTTTTAAAGATCTCATCAGAGGTCCTGTTCCTGGCTGGTATTATCTTAACTATCTGGTTTGATAAAGGCTTAGCGGGTATTATCATAGCCCGGATAATAACACCACTACCGGGTTCTTTATGGCTGATCGTTTTGTCGTATAGAATTTTAAGACCCAGGTTTAAGCTGGACCCGTCTCTTTGTCGGGGAGTAATGAAATATTCCCTGCCCCTGGCCTTAACCCTTTTCATTGGCCTTATCTTAGGCCGGATAGATATCCTGATCCTCTCCCAACTGAGCAGTGATCTGGAGGTAGGGTATTACTCTGCCGCGGTTCGCCTGGTAGAAATCTTGAGTATCTTCCCCATTACTATGCTGATAACGGTTTATCCTCTGATGACCAGCTATTATCCTCACGCACCCGATAAGATGCAAGAAGTCTATGAAGCTACTTTTAAGTATCTCTTTAGCTTTATCTTGCCCCTCACAACCATAATGATCTTCTATAGACAAGAGATAATATCTTTGATATTTGGAAGGGCATATTTGCCTTCCAGCATTGTCCTTCCGTATCTGATGGGGGCCATAGTCTTTATCTTTTTTAATATGATTTATAACTATATCCTGGTATCCGCCAATCTCCAAAAGTATTATCTTTATGCCACATTGCTGGCTGCCTTTTTCAATGTTGCTCTTAATATAGCCTTAATACCTCCGCTAGGATTTATCGGGGCCGGGGTGGCTGCTATGATTAGTCAGATGATTATATTCCTCTATGCCCTCAGTATCCCCAAGACCCGTACCTATGCCCTTTCTGCCTCCAAAGCTGCCTCCATACCCCTTTTAGCTTCCTTAGCTTTAATACCATATCTAATATTTTTACCCCAAAATTCCCTCCCCTTCCTTTTCTCTCTGCCTTTACCCTATATTATAGTTACATATCTGCTAGGGGGTATAACTACCAGGGAAATAGATATATTAAAAAGCCTTCTAGGTCGTGACCGTGATTCGTGTCCCGTGTCCGTGACTACCAACGGACTGGAACAAAACTTCCGGTCACGGTTCACAGACACGGACACGCCATTATGAATATAGCTATTGACGTTAGGACAATTAATAATAAGCAATCCGGAGTAGGTTTTTATGTAAGATATCTAGTTGAAGCCCTAGGAAAGATTGATAAAAAAAATTCTTATTTCCTGATAACTAATAACCAAGAAGAAGAGGTGCTGGGTGAGTTTGCTCAAAATTGCCGATTTTTGGCTACCTGGTTCTCTAATGAAAACCATGTTTTGGGCGACTTGTGGGAAAATTTCTTCCTCCCCCTTCGTCTCTTCTGGAACCAGATAGATATCTTCCATGGGCCGGCCTTCCTTATTCCCTCCCTCTACCGGCATAGGGCCGCGGTAGTAACTGTTCACGATTTAGTAGCTTACTCCTATCCCCATACTATTCCCATAAAATACAAATATTATATGAGGATGCTCATAAGGGCAGCTACCCTGCGGGCAGATAAAGTCCTTGTGGATTCTTATTCAGTAAAAAATGAATTAATGGACCGATTGAAGGTACCGGAAGAAAAAATCCATGTAGTCCCTTTGGGGGTAAGTCCAAGTTATCGTGTAGTAAATAATAGAAACCTGATAAAATCAGTTAAAGAAAAATACGGGATTAAAAAAGATTATATTCTCCAGGTGGGTAATATCGAGCCGAGAAAAAACCTCCCCCGATTGTTTAATGCCTTTAGCTTGGTTAAAGAAAAAACCAATAACTCCTACCAATTAGTCAATGTGGGAAAAAAGGGCTGGCTTTATAAAGAGATTTTCGAAATGCTGAATAAGTATGGCCTGCAAGAAGACATCATTTTTACCGAATATGTCCCTGAAGAAGACCTGGTACTGCTCTATAATGGAGCCGAACTATTGGCCTATCCCTCCCTCTATGAAGGCTTTGGCTTGCCTATCTTAGAAGCCATGAGTTGCGGTACCCCAGTAATAACTTCAAACGTTTCTTCCATGCCTGAAGTTGCTGGTAAAGCCGCTTTACTTATAGACCCATTAAATGGTGAAGAAATAGCCTGGGCTATCCATAAAGTATTGACCGATACGGAATTAAAAAATCGGCTGAAGAATTCGGGCCTGGAACGGACAGCCTTCTTCTCCTGGGAAAAGACCGCCCGGCAA
>Ga0156295_1021_pt1 | contig 14270 bp, 11 predicted proteins | sample RifCSPlowO2_12_FD_107943 | JGI IMG/M metagenome (GOLD analysis project Ga0156295, IMG submission 107943) | Nitrospinae bacterium RIFCSPLOWO2_12_FULL_45_22 | reverse complement strand
CAATACCGTTCCAAGACCCTACCTTCTATCATCCTTCTGGTCTCATTATTTAGCGGATGGGCAGTATCCACATAAGTACCATCCTTTCGTCTCTTACTAGGCATAGCCACAAAAAGGCCACTATTGCCTTGAATTACCTTGAGATTCCTCACGACAAAACAATCATCAAAAGTAATAGTAGCGTAGGCCTTTAGTCTCTCCTCCTCTACGGGATAAACCCTTACCTCGGTAATATTCATCTCCCTCACCACCCTTTTCCTTATTGCAGATTCAAATACCGAGTTGCTGTTAGAATACCCAGACTAGCCAACGACCGCAAACCCCCTTAGTGGAAACTATTCTGTCTCGCAAGTCACCTCCTCCATGTCCATAATAGTCTCCACCACAAAAACCTGCATCTTTCTCTCGCTATATCGCTGGTACACCTCGGCAGCCTTATGGTGGGTGGGGAATATAGCAAACACCGTCGGGCCACTTCCTGACATCAATGCCCCCAGGGCTCCCTGGTTTAGGAGGTCATTTTTTATTTCTCCTATTATCGGGTAATGGGCGATAATAGTCTCTTCAAAGTCATTAAAAAGATAAGCAGCTATCTGATTATCGAGCCCTTGCTCTATTAATTGGCATATGATTTTAATACTGTCCCTATCCTTTGTCAACGACAAATTTAGGGCCTTATAGGCCCATGAAGTAGGGATGGATAGATATGGTTTAACTAAGAGCATAATCAGCTTTTGTAAAGATGGCAGGGGAGATAATTGGTCACCTCTACCGGTAGCATAGGCCCTTGGCCCGTAGAGGAAAAAAGGGACATCAGCTCCCAGGCCCCTGGCTAAGTCTATCAACTCATCACGCCTTAGGCCCAACTGCCATAGCCTATTGAGCCCTATAAGAGTAGTAGCAGCATTGCTGCTGCCACCCCCAAGGCCAGCCATCACCGGAATCCTCTTATCCAGAATGATCCTCACCCCTGAACCTACCCCACCCTTCTCCCTGATCAACTCGGCTGCCTGATAAACCAGGTTGCTCCTATCTCCCAGCAGGTTTAGTCCCTGGCAAATAAGCTCTATCCCCCCTTCCGTTGGTTCAAAGAGTAAGGCATCGGAAAGGGTTATCATCTGCATGACTGTCTCTATCTCATGATAGCCATCCGGCCTCTTCTTTATTACTTTAAGACCTAAATTGACTTTGGCGGGCGATTTAAACTGGATGCTATCTCTTCTCATAAGGCCAACCATCATCCAAATCTATCACCTCAACCCCTTCCAGTCGAGGCAGCTCAAAGCTCGTGATAGGCACTGCCTGGTTAAGTTTGACCTCGCTATATTTTATCTCCACCGAGATAGCTCTCTGGGGAAGCTTTACCCTGATAGTAAAAGGGGAAAAAAAACCATTGATTTTCTCATATTCTTGGTAGATTACTTCTAGATATGTCTTCCCCGATTTGTCAGCCCAACGGTATTGCCTGGGTAGTAGGTCCATGGCCCCAAGTTTTATCTCCTCATCAGGCCCAAGCCTAAGGGAATAGAGGGTAGTTTCCGGTTCAAAACGGAGTTCTGCCTGGCTGCTATTAGAATTTAAGGGCATATCTCCACAAAGGATGGCTATTATCTCGCTTATCTCTAAAGGGAGACCTGTGAGTTTAAAGATATTATCTAACTGGACAGAGCCCCTAAACAGCTTATTTTCTTGGGGGTTATAGAAAGATAGTTGCTGATCGTTGGCAAAGAGATAGAGCATGGGATAGCCAAAGAAACTCAGGGTCTCTAATCGGAGATAATAGGGCTTTCGGAGGGTAATGGCCTGTTTAGCAGAAAATTTCCTCTCTGGAGATACTAAAGAGATACGGGCTAAGGCCTTTAGGTCTTGAATCCTTCTCTTACGCTCTTCCAGGGCCTGGATAACAACTTGGGCAGAGGTGATAATGGCTTTGGGGTGTAGGGGAGGTTTTTTCACGCACCCATTGTAAGAAAAGATGCTAAGGGAAAATATTAAAATTAAAATGCCACCGCTAGCCTTCAACTGCCGCCACCTTGCCATTATTTCTTCCCAGGGCCCAAAATCCTCTCGATATCGGCCAACTTCTTCTTTACTGCCTCACTTTCGGGTTTTAATTCTAGGGATTCCTTCCATTCCCGCATAGATTCTTTATACATTTTTAGCTCATAATAGACGTCTCCTAAGTGCTCCCGGATAATCGGGTCGTCAGAAACTAGTCGCGCAGCCCGCTGCAGTTCCTTCAATGCCTCTTTTATCTTCCCTTGCTTAAAGAAAGCCCACCCTAAACTATCAATAAAATAGCCATTATCGGGTTCTAATTCCAGGGCTTTCCGAATAGCTACCAGCGATTCTTCTAACCGTATCCCCCTCTCAGCAAACAGATAACCCAAATAGTTGAGGGCCTCGGCATTTTTAGGATTCAGTTCCACAGCCTTTCTCATCTGAACGATGCATTCTTCAAAATAGCCGGCCTTATCATATACCGCCCCTAAATTAAAATAATACTGATCATTCCTGGGTTCCAGCTTGATGGCCTCCTGGAGGCTTTTGATAGCGGCCTGGTATTGTTTATCTTCAGAATAGGCTAAGCCCAGATAAAAATGGACCCGGGCATTCTTCGGTTCATAGGGTAGGGCCTCATTCAGGACGCTAATAGTCTCTTTTATCTCCTTCAACTGTTGGTACAACTGGGCCATATATAGTCTGATCTCTACAGATTTAGGCTTATAGTCTAGGGCCTTTTTTAGCTCCTGCAAGGCTTCTCGATACCTTTTCGTCTCTTCATAAATAGCGGCCATATAATAGTGAATATCGCTATTTTGGGGATTAGCCGCTAAGACCAGTTGAAACTCCTCCAGGGCTCTATGATAATCCTTTTGCTGAAAATAGACGAACCCTAACCGGGTGTGGGTATCAAGGTCTTTAGGGTCTAATCGGCTCAGTTCTTTATACTCCTTTAAGGCCTCGCCAAACCTCTCTTTTTGGAGATAGAGCTGACCTAAACGATACCGTAAGGCAGTATTATGGGGATTTATCTCTAATGCCTTACGATAAAGCTCTATGGCCTGCCGGTACTTTTTCTGAATCTCATATACCTCCGCTAGCTTTACTATGGCATTTTCAAAATAGGGGTCTATTTGAATGGTGGCCCGCAAGTATTCTTCGGATTTTAGATATAAGCCCATATGGGCATAGACCATGCCGATATAATAATTTCCTAATGCTGAGTCCTTCTTAAACTTCAATAGATTAGTAAGTATTTTTATGGCTTCCGGAAAATTGCGTGACTCTGCATAGAGGGAGCCAAGGAAGATGTATGCCTCTTCTTCCAGAGGGTCAATCTTCAGCACCTGCATGAATTGCTTAATGGCCTTTTCTGGCTCTTTCATACTGTAATATAGTTTCCCCAACTGAACCCTGGCTGGAACATAGGTCGGATCATTACGAACCGCCTCTTCTCCGTAAAAAATCGCCCCCTTCAAATCCCCTTTCCTTAAACTGACGCTGGCCAGGTTATTAAGGAGATATGCCGAATCAGGATCATACTGGAGGGCGATTTTATACTCCGCAATGCTCTTATCAAAATCGTACTGAAGCTCTGCTAAGGTAGCCATGAGATAGTGATAATAGGCCTCGGGCCCAGGCGCTCTTTCCGAGACCTCCTCGATTGGCGCCTGTAGAGCTGGGGGAGGGGCTTGCCTCTTCAGGAGACCACAGGCAGATAGGGATACCAAAAGCAGCAGGGACACAGTAATTATCAAGTAAATTCTAGAAAATGTCATCTAACCTCTCCTAATTTAAAATGAATTTTATTTATCACCTCCGCCCCCACCTGGTCATTGATCTTGTTCACGATCAAGTCATGATAGCAGGAGAGTTGATGTAACCAGATCGAATCTGTGACTTTAACGAACAGGGTTTTGAATTTGATAGAGTCTGGCTGGGCCACCTGAGCAACAGTCTTCCCGACCGCCTCTTCCCATACTAACCATATCTTTCCTTGATCAATCCCCTTCTCTAGCTGAAGTTCTCGTAAGGTCTCTTTCAAGACCTTACCCACTGGCTGCCAGGAATTAATTGACTGATATTTTCTCTTCATTTTTCTTTTTGGAGTAGTTGGCCGATAGCCTCCATAATCCTTTCAGTAATGAGTGGCGCTGCCTCCTTTGCTGTAGGGCAAGTATAATATGGAGTCAAGTCTAAGGGCGGGCCAAAGATAACCTCTAGCCTGGTGAAGAGGCGAGGGAAGTATTTTCCGCGAGGGAGGGCCTTTTCGGTCCCTTTTACCGCGGTAGGAATCACTACCGGCTTAGACTCATATACCATCTTGCCCACGAACCGGTTACCCTTTTGGAGCTGGCCGTTCATGCTCCGGCTCCCTTCAGGGAAGAGCATTACCTTATTGGACTTGAGCAACTCCATTGTCCTTTTCATAGCCTTGACGTCCCGACCGCTCCTCTGGATAGGGTATATTCCCAGGGAAAATAACAACTGTCTTAATACCGGTATTCGATACAACTCGGCCTTTGCTGGACCATAGATAATCTCTGGGTCCCTAAGGGACATAATTATAGAAGGAATCAATACCGGATCAAAAAAGGATACATGATTACTGGCAATAAGGACTCCCCCTTCTTCAGGTATATGTTCTTTACCTACTACCTTGATGCGATAAAAGCTCCAAAAAAATACCCGGGCTACCAACACGCAAAAGGTAAGCCACCAGCTCTTCAGAAGGCTGTATCTCCTGGTCATCTACACTTATCCTTGTAACTATAACTGACATTCAAGAGGTTTTTATTATAGTTGAAGCAACAGTTTAGCCAAATAAAGTATCCCGAAGATTTGTCACGGATAGACACAGATGAACACGGATCACCTAGCTAACCTTTCCTTGCCACTAAGGCTCAAAGACACCAAGAAACTCAAAGCTTAAAATACAAAGTGTAAAATTAAGGTAATTATTCCTCAGCTTTGCACTTTTAGCTTTGCGTTTTACGTTTCTTTAGTGACTTAGTGTCTTGGTGGCCTAATCTACGTCTATCTGTGTTCATCCGTGGTTAAAATCCTAATTTTGGCTAAACCAGTTACGAATTGAGAATCAAAACCTCTCGAATGTAAGCTATATCATCCTGCCCATCAAATTTTTAATTATAGAGAAATTAGCCCTGCTTTGCAATAATGAGGGAATTTAGTTGACGGCTTATCTAACAATTGGTAGAATATGGTGAAAAATCTATATGATAGAGTTAAAAAGGATGGGTTTTATAGATTAGAAGCGATGCAACCGTTCACTGGATCTCGAGGGGATAAATGGGTGAACGGTTAGGAAGCGATCACGAGGGGATAAGACAATGATAGAGCTTACTGAGGAACAACAGCTTTTGCTAAAGACCGTGAAAAGGCTAGTGGAAGAGCAGATAGCCCCTAGAGCGGCTGAGATTGATGAAAAGGATGAGTTTCCCTGGGATATATTCCGTCTTCTTCACAAGCAGGGATTGGTTACTTTATTAATCCCCGAAGAATGGGGCGGGGGCGGCAGCGATGCATTGACCACTACCCTGGTCATAGAGGAGATAGCTAAGGCATCTGCCGCCGTTTCTGCCTTGATAGCCATTCAAGGGAGTGGCCCTCTCTTCCTTGCCCATGGTAATGAGACCCAGCGGAAAAAGTATCTCCCCCAAATTGCTGAGGGCAAGGTAGTGGCCCTGGCCTTAACAGAGACTGAAGCCGGCTCTGATGCTGCCTCGATTAAATCCAGGGCAGTCCTGGATAGAGACCATTATATTTTGAATGGCCGGAAATGCTTTATTAGTAATGGCAATATCGCAGATATATACTTTGTCTGGGCTATTACCAGCCCGGAAAAGGGCGCCAAAGGTATCTCGGCCTTTATCTTAGAAAAAGATACCCCCGGGTTCTCGGTAGGGAAGATCGAAAAGAAGATGGGTTTTAAAGGCTACCCCACGGCAGAGCTTATCTTTGAAGATGTGAAGATTCCCCAGGGAAATCGGGTAGGCCCTGAGGGAGAAGGGTTTATTATAGTTATGCAGGCCTTTGAGGCCCTAAGGGTCTTTGTAGGGACTATGGCCTTAGGAATAGCAGCGGGGGCTATGGAATATGCGGCTAACTATGCCCGCGAGCGGTATCAGTTCGGACGTCCTATAGCAGAATTTCAGGCCATCAGGTTTATGCTGGCCGATATGGCTATGAAGATTAATGCCGGTAAAGGTCTTATCTATACGGCCGCAAAGAAAGTGGATAGAAAAGAAAAGGATGCCCGGTTTTATGCCTCTATGGCCAAGTGTTACTGTTCTGATATGGCTATGCGGGTAACTACTGATGCTGTGCAAATCCTGGGTGGATATGGCTATATGAAGGACCATCCTGTAGAGAGGATGATGCGGGATGCTAAACTTACTCAGATATTCGAAGGTACCAGCCAGATTCAGCGGATAATAATAGCTGATCATATCCTGGGTGTTAAAGGAGGTCGTTAGAGATGCCTAAATTAGGAGATAAACTGCGGCTAGAATCTGCGCTAGACTTGTTTGAAGGGAGATTAGAGAAGCAGATAAAGTATGGCAAGGAACAGAGTAAGATTATCTTCTCTCAAGCTATGGTTGACTATTTAAGAAATGCCTTGAGGGCCAAAGAAGAGGGCCGGCCCCTGGCCATGATAAGCATCCTCTTCCCACCTGAAATCCTCTTATCTATGGATATTCCGGTCTTTGCCTTTGAGCAATACACTATTCAGATGCTCTCTTTTGGCTTAGGCTATGAGTTTATGGATATCGGGGAGGGGTTTGGCTTCAGTAAAGAGGCCTGCTCCCCTCATAAGGCCTGTATTGGTCTGGCCTTAGAGGATATCTTCCCTAGACCAGACCTGTTGCTCTATACCGGCCAGATACCATGCGACTCCTCGGCTATCATGGCCGAGAATATAGAACACATTTACCATTGCCCCTCGTTTTGGCTTAATCTACCCTTCCGCGAGGACGAGGAAGCTATGAAACACCTCGTAGCGGGGTTGGAAGAGATGATCCTTTTTATCGAGAAACATACTGGCGCTAAATATAGTGAGGCCAAACTGAGAGAATTTCTGGAACGGGATATCATTATCCAGGACTATTTTATTAAGACCCAAGCCCTGCGTGGGGCTATCCCAACGGTTATGGGGGCCAAGGATGCCTTTGCCAATTTTGGTATCCGGATGTGCAGCGAGGGGCTCCCGATAGTAGTAGATTTTATGCGGGCCCAATATGAAGAATGCAAAGAAAATATGGAAGCCGGGATAGGGGTAGTTCCAGAAGAGAGGCACCGGGTGGTCATGAGCGGTGTATACCCCTTCTGGAATATGAAGATACTGGATTGGATGGAGGAGGAGTTTGGTGCCGTAGCCGTAGTTGATTTTTTTAATGCCCTGGTAGGTGTTATTGGTAATATTGATGAGATATCCAGCAACCCTTTGGAAACCTATGCCCGAAAAATCCTGAGTGTGTATCCCTGCCTGGCCCGATTAGGTGGCCCTTCTTATATCTTTGCCGACGACCTGGGTAAGATGGCTGCAGAGTTCCAGTGCGACTCATCAGTATTTTTTGCCCATTTTGGTTGCAAGCAGACCTGTGGCTTCAATCGAATAGTAACCGATGCCATCATGGAAAAGGCAGGTATATCTTCAGTCATTGTAGATATTGATGCCTGCGACCCCAAGATCATGTCTGAAGAACAGATAAAGGGTCAGATCAGAAACTACTTTAATGTGCTAGAAACCAGATAAAACCAATTAGGACACAGATTCTCTTAGATACCTTCAGATAGCAAATAATTCTCGAATCCTCTTCTTATGAAATCTTTGCAATCTTAGCGCCTTTGCGGTTGGGAAATTCCTGGGCTATCAAGGTACTTTTTGAGGACTTTCTTTAGGGTATTAAAAAAAGGGTATTTATCCAGGTTTTGCCAGACATACGCTAAGGTTGGCGCAATATAAGGAAGGTAAGTATCTTTCCCTTTTTCCACTTTCTGGAAGGCAAAGGTACCGAGAGCCTTCAAGTTTCTCTGCACTGCCGTAAAGTCAAAAAGCCGCCTAAATTCCGTCCTGGCTGTTATCTTTTGCCCTTTTAAAATCTCTTTAGTTACCAGGTAATATTCCAGCAATTCCTCCACTAGCCCCTCAGGCAGGGTCACATAAGAGTCCCGCAACAGCGAGGCCAGATCATATTGGCAGAGGCCCAGACGGGCATCCTGAAAATCGAGCACCCACAATCCTTGTTCCCGCACCATGATGTTCCGGCTATGGTAATCCCGGTGGGTGAAATATTTCTTTTCTTGGGCCAATATCTGACAGAGCCGGGAAAATTCCTCCTCCAGAATAGCCTGATCCTGCCGGGCTATCCTCTTGTTTAGGAAACCCTCGATCATATATTGCCTGAAGAAATTCAATTCATACATGAATTTAGCTACATCAAATTCCAACTGGAAGGCCGGACAATTATCTCGCCCCGGACGGCTACCCTGGATCTGCATCTGCAAAAGGATATCTATCGCCTCAAGATAGAGGGCCTTTATCTCTTCCTCACTCATCAAACTATCCTTGACCTTGTTCTCGAGGGTAATCCCCCCCAGGTCTTCTAATAGCACTATCCCGAGCTCGGGTGAGTAACTATAGAGCTCCGGCACTGGTACTCCTATAGCGCAGAGATGTTCCTGTATCTGGATAAAAGGGAGTTCGGGTGGACTGGGCCTCTGGGCCAGTTTCATGAGGACTATAGATTGGGGTCCTGGCCTCTCCCAATTTATTCGGAAATATTGTCGGTCTGAGGCATCACCCGCTAAAGGGGTAATAGTGAAGGGGAGCTCCGGGCAAGGCTTCTTACCCTCTAATACCCTTCCTAACAACTCTTCTGGTATATTCAATGTCTTTTCTTTGTCCTGAAAACAGGATCTTTCATTTCACCGCCGAGCACACAAAAAGCCGTAAGGCGATAACTCCCTCACTCCTCACCCCTTACTCCTCACCCCTCACTATGTATGCCCTGCGCCCCCTGTGATCTTTGTGGTGAATATCCATATTGAAGAGAAAGTTTATCACTACCTGGTAGGCAAAGGAAGGTCTTTTATCTTATTATCTTATAATAGAGCTGGAGGTCAGGGGAAAGATGATCAGTAGATATTTTCGAGAAGGGGTGTTGGAGTTGGATCAATCCCCGATCAGATAAAGCAGAGAGGGCCTTCTCCAGGCGATTTACCTGGAAGTGATGCCCCAGGGCCTTTTTAATGGTCTTGAAGGATATCTTCCCTTCTTTTTCAGGCCCTTCAGATGTAATGAGTAATACAAGGTAGAGCTTTGCAGCCTCTAAGGGTAATGTTAAGAATTCTTCTCGGGAATGGACTTCTTTTAATAACTTCAGCTTCTCTTTATCCATTTCTACTCCCTTCTTTGGCCTGATAACCGATAATAGGATAAATAATTATTATTGTCAACAAAAAAGAATATTTATCCTTAAAATGTTTATCCCGAACTATGTAGGTTTAATTTTTATCAAGCATTATTTATAATTGTAAAGACGCAAAGAATGAAGCAATTAGTTGTAACAGTTAACCGGGTTCAGGAAAAGGGTTTAAATTTTGGTAAGCGTTCAGCCGTCAGTTGTCAGCGGTCAGTAAAACTTATCGTAAGGCCTCAGGGGTAAGGCATGAGGAGAAATTTTTCTTACCCCTTACCCACTTACTCCTTATGCCTCACTATTGATTTAGCTGAAAGCTGACTGTAGGCTGAATGATTTGATGGAATGTTAATGGGAGGAGGAAAACAATGAACTTTGAGCTCAATGAGGAACAGAGGGATATTCAGAATGCGGCCAGGGAGTTTGGCAAAAAGGAATTCGATAAACGGATAGCCTTAGAGTATGATGCTAGCCGGGAGTGGCCTGCCGATTTGATAAAGAAGGCGGGAGATCTGGGTTTTATTGGGGTACATTTTGATAAGGCTTATGGCGGCCAGGGTTTAGGCATCCTGGAAAATGCCTTGATTGTAGAGGAGTTCTGTCGGGCCGATTCTGGGCTTGGGACCTGTATGTTTATTACTAAATTTGCTTCGGAGATCATCCTGCGTTTTGGCATCCAAGAACAAAAGGAGAAGTGGCTCCCTATGGTAGCCAAGGGGATAGCTGTTTCCTCCGGTGCCTTCACTGAGCCTGATCATGGGAGCGATATTACTGCCATGTCAACTACTGCCCGGAGAGTAAGCAATGAATATCTGATTAATGGTAGTAAAACCTTTATCTCCAATGGGACTATTGCCGACTTTGCTATTGTACTTTGCCGGACTGACCCCAATGCTACCCCGAGCTACCGGGGGTTGAGCATTGTCCTGGTAGAATCCAATAGAGAAGGTTTTAGCGCCACAGAAATAGAAGGCAAGATGGGTATAAGGATGACCCGTACGGCTCAATTATCCTTTGATGATGTCCGGGTACCAATAAGTAATATCATTGGGCAAGAAAACCGTGGTTTCTATCAAACCCTGGAGTTCTTTGATGAAAGCCGGATAGAGATCTCAGCCCAGGCATTAGGGATAGCCCAAGGGGCCTTTGACCGTGCTTTAGCGTATAGCATGCAGCGGGAGCAATTTGGCCGAAAGATCGCTGATTTCCAGGTTACTCAACACAAACTGGCCGATATGGCTACTAAGCTAGAAGCGGCACGTTTACTCACCTATAAAGCGGCCTGGAACTTTGACCAGGGGCGGATTGATCCAAAACTTACTTCTATGGCCAAGATGTATGCTGCAAGGATAGCGGTAGAGGTGGCAGAAGAGGCGATCCAAATTCATGGAGGGTATGGTTACATATCAGAATACGAGGTAGAACGCTTCTATCGAGATGCTCGCGTTACTGAAATCTACGAGGGGACCAGAGAAGTACAAAAAAATACCATTGCGTCTGAAATCCTGAAGAAGCTAAAATGATCGTGCTATTACTATAGTTTAGCCAAATAAAACTCATCGGGCTTAACCACGAACCTGCCTGTGCCGCCAGCACGGCAGACAGGTGACACGAATGGACGAATGACACCAATGCAAAAAAGGATTCGAGGATTCAAGGGTTCTAGAATCCTTGACCCCTTGGCCACTGGAACCCTTTTAATTTTGTGTTCCATCTTATTTTGGCTAAACATTTACTTTTTATTTTTATTCTTGGGGATTTTTAGGCAGGGTGATAATTACCCTGGCCCCTTTATCTCTCCCCTCGCTCTGGATCTCTATATCTCCTTGATGCCTTTTTACTGCACTGTAAGAGAGGGACAAACCTAATCCTGTTCCCTTCCCTGCTGGTTTAGTAGTAAAGAATGGGTCCCAAACCTTGTCTAACTCTTCCTTGTTAAGGCCATATCCGTTATCCTCACAAAGCAGCCTTACAGCATGGCCTAAATCTATAGTGGACCATTTTATTCGTCCGTGGAGGCCGACAGCATCTAAAGCATTCTCTGTGAGGTTGAAGATTATCTGCTTAAGCAGATGGATATCACCCTTGATATAAATCTCCTGGGATAATGGTTCTAATATGATCTCTTTATCTTCGTCGAAGGCTCGATATTTGAATAGCCGGATGGTAGATCGGAGCAGTTCATTTATCTCTGTTTCTTCCTGACTCATAGGAGGGGCCTGGCGGGCAAAATTGAGTAAGCTGTTTATTATCGCCTTACAGCGAAATGCCTCTCCATTAATAATATTAAGATATTCCCGGACCTCTCCATCAGATTCTGAGCTAACCTGGCCATTTTCGGCCAGGATATTTAATAGCCCTTCCGTACAGGCGGCAATCGAGCCCAGGGGGCTGTTAAGCTCGTGGGCAATACCGGCAGCCAGAGTTCCTAAACTGGCCAATTTTGCCTGGGCTATGAGTTGTTCTGTCCTCTTGCTAACTTTCTCTTCCAGCTCCTGGGTAAGGTCTTGTAGTTCTTTATTAGTAGCGGTCAGTTCCCGGGTCTTGCCTTGAATGACCCGGTCAGCTTTCTTTACGATCACAAAAAGAATCAGGAATAAAAGAGTCATACCCAGCGAAGAGATAGAAAAGATTCTTATCCGGGCAGCCCTTATTTCTTTAGCCAGGGCCGTGGCATCCTGATAGGTCTCCATGACACCTATTATAGGTCCACTTTCTTTGCCTGTTGGCGCACCCCAACTCTTTATTGGCACGTAGGTTTCCAGTAGGGTAATCTTTTCTGGTTTTTGGGATATGTCTAAGGGATCACCTCGATTTTTAAAAATAGAAGATATCTTTCCCTGGACAGCATCTAAATAGTTAGGGTTATCCTTTATTTTAAACCCGATATGATCCCGGTTTGTGCTGTATATAATGTTGCCCTCCAGGTCAAAAAAATATAGGTTTTTGATCTTTAGCCCGCTGATAGCAAGTTTGACAACCTGATCCAAATCGTCCAGTTGTTTTTTTTCAGAAAGGTCAATATAGCCTTTCTGTTGCATTGTCGGTTGTATGAAACGATAATAGATTTGGTTATATAAATTCTTTATGATCAAAGTCGCATAATCCTGGCCCTCCTTGAGGAAATCCCTTTTGACTCCATGGGTAAACAGGATAGTTAGGAGCAAGGTAACTGAAGCAATAGTAATGAAGCTACTAATAAAGAAATACTCGAGTAGTTTAAATTCTTTGTTATGACTCATAGAGCCGATCTCTTGTTAAATGATCTATCTTAGGGGCCTAATTTCTAAAACCCGATTACCTTTTCCTAAATATCACTGGACCTCAAACGTGATAGTTCTCGGGATAACAATGGTAACTTGTATATTAACCACAGTCAATGATCTTTAGTTTTGTTTTCCAGAGGTATTCTCACGTTATATAGGTACCAATGATGTCCGGGATAGTAAATATATCTATTGTTCTGGAATACTTGCAGTAGATTTAGCTTCCCAATACCAACCTCCTCTCCATTCCGGGATGTGACTAATAGAACTGGTGACATTTGAGGATAAGCCCCCTGCAAGTCTCTTTCCAATTGGGAAAAGTTTCGTACCCTCTTAACCTGATAATAGGGTGCATAATAATCAAAGAGTCTCTTGGTCTCCTGACAGTATATCCTGGTAAAATGTTCAGGAAAACAATCCTTTACATATTGGACCGCCTGGAGTTGAGGAGGAGGTTGGGTATAATGGATTAGGTTTAATCTTATGGCTTCTAGAGCCCAGAACCCTATCAGCGCTACTAAGCAGAAGCTAGGCAAAGGAGCTAACTTTTTCCCTTTGAATTGTGTCCGGCATCTTTGCCATGCCCCGGCTAATAGGATGAAGGTTAAAGATATAGCAGGTAAGACATGCCGGGGATTAGCGAGGTTCTGTCCCAGGAAAACCCAGAGACAATAAGATATCAGACTAATTGGAATAATTTTTTTCTTCTTATCTTTGCTCCAGTAACCTTTATATATCCAGTAGCTAAAATATATCATACTACCAAAAAGGATTGCCGAAGTTAAGAGTCGGTACTCAGGGGTATCAGGCCACCAGCCTCCCAAACCGTTAGCATAGTATCCCCAGAAGAAATCTTTCCCACGCTCCGGCAGATTGGGTTGCGAATAAATACTACCACCCCAGCTATTGAAATGACCCATAATAAAGGCCCTGGCCTCTATCCAGAACTCCTTCTCCCCACCAATACTAATTTGAGGCAAGAGCCAGAAAAGAATTCCTAGAAAAAATCCGCTGTATCCCCGAAAAGAATGGCCCTGCTTGGTATGGTAAGAAGCATAAACCAGAGACACAAAAAAAGGGAAATAATCCAGCCGTACACCCCAACTCAACCCTAGAAACAATCCGCCGACAAACAAATGGTATTTACCAGTTCCGCACGCTGCCCGGGTTAGGAAGTATAGCGCAGTGAAGATGAAGAATAAACCAGTCGGATCAGCTAATGCCTTCCCGGCCTCTAACCAGCAGAAAGGATTGGTCAGGTAAAGCAGCCCGGCCATAAAAGCTACCGTTTCAGAAAAAATGAATTGGGTTAAGGCCATAAGGGGGAGTATAGTCAAGCTACTAAAAATGATATTGGTCAGGATCAAGGCGGAAGGCTCAGAGGATACGAACTGGCACACCAGGTGTCCTAAGGCGATATAGACAGGATAACCAGGGAAATGGGGTTGGTAAGTACTCAGGTCATAATGGCGTAAGGCCAGGGCAAAATCTACCCCATCCCAATCCTCCAGGTAGGGAGCAAAAAAAATCAGTCGGCTCAGGAGACAAAGGCTTACCA
>Ga0156295_1259_pt1 | contig 14321 bp, 11 predicted proteins | sample RifCSPlowO2_12_FD_107943 | JGI IMG/M metagenome (GOLD analysis project Ga0156295, IMG submission 107943) | Nitrospinae bacterium RIFCSPLOWO2_12_FULL_45_22 | reverse complement strand
TCTTTAGCAACTCATGCAAAGCCAATAAAAATAAACTGTTAACACTTAACATGAGCGAAGCAGATAGGCAGTTTAAAGAGAATCAAATTCACATCGAAATTGTCAGGATAATACTCATCCTGAATATACTGGCATAGTTTTTTGGCTGCGCCTTGCGCCTTGTCATTTTCACTTTGATAGTTATTTGCTAATAATCCAGCCCATACCCTCAATGCTTCTACATCATTTTTATCTAACCTATCCTTTCCTATTTCTTCTGAGAGCAACATATCTAACCCTTCACCATTTATGTCAAATTTCAATTCATACATAGATGATAGTTTATTCCTTTCGATTATGGTTTTTATTTCGGGTAATACATCCTTTACGTTCTTTCCCGACAACTTTTTTGCCTCCTCATACAGCTCCTTTGCTTTTTTCCCGTGAGTTTGAACTTTTTTATGCGTTTCAGATAGTTTCAGCTCTAGCACTTTAACATCTTCAGATTGCTGGTCTTTCCCAACCCGGGTACTCACTGACATTTGCCCTTTAGCTCCACCTTGAGAAACTATGATTTTTTCTTCCTCCCTGCCCCTTGCTAAAAGCTTTTCCCTCTTTTCCAATTCGTCGCGAGCTTCGTTTTCCATATTAATTTGCTTGGTGGCTTCTTCCATCATCTTCCTGATCTCATCTTGACCCTGCCTTAATCGAGACTGAGCTAGAGCAATCACTGCAACCGGCCAGGTGGGACCAAGCCTCTCTGCCTTTTCCAGATATCCTATCCTCTCCTTCATATCCCCCTTTTTACCTCTCCACATGTAGGCATTCATGTAGGCATTATGGAGATTGTAATGAGCGACTCTATTCTGAGGATATTTCTCAATCGCTTCTTTATATACATTTATGGCGTTTTTTAACTGATACATATTCCCGAAGCGGTGAAAATAGTTTAGGCATGCGTTGCCATAATCATTCAGTACAAAGCTATAAACCGCATCGAGCGTCTTTTTGGACACTTTACCTTTTTCTTCCTCCTGCAGCAGCACTAATGGCAACGGGCAATAGATCGCATTTAGGGTCTTCTTAAGAACCTTACCTTCTCTGTCTTCAACCGACCTCTCCAAGCCTTTGATGTTTTTCTCGACTTTTTCTTTAAAGCGTTTATATCGTTTTAACATGGCGGAATCGATATAACCGTAATAGGCGGCTGTAGTAGCCCGCCTGCTGGCCGTGATTGAGTAAGCACCGACTCCTGGATCAGCCGAGAGGGCCTGAGTATACAGATCATAGCTTGTATTGAAGTCGTCTTCTTCCGCAGCGATCCGGGCCAGGCCATACTGAAGTTCGCCGATATAGATTTCGGAAGCAACTGCTTTAATTTCGCTCCCTTGGTCGAATTTTTTCCTGGCTTCCTCAGAATTTCCCAGCAGCCACCATAAATAACCTTGAGCGGATAAGGCAGCAATATTGCCGGGATTTAGTTCAAGAACCTTGTCGTATCCTTTCATCACGCTCTCCGTCCTCTGCTTTATAATCTCGTTCTGCGCCCTAAATTTCACTTCTATCCAGTAGGCCAGGAGGTATTGGGCAATTTGGAAGTCTGGTGCTATTTCTGTTGCTTGTCGTAATAGGGAAATGGCTTGGTCAGGATCGGGCTCGATCACTCCTGAGGCAAACAGGTAAAGGGCATTTCTCTCACTCATGGCGGGGGCAACATCCTTGGCATCGGCAAGATAGTCTTTGGCCTTTGCCGCAGCATCCAGGTAATAATGGGTCAGGGCAGAAACCAGATAAGCGTCAAAGAGCAAACACGTTTGCTTTTCAAAGAGATATTGTTTAGGACTAAGAGTGAAATATTTTCGCCAGGAGTCCTTTGGAAAAGTAAGAAGGGCCATAAGGGTATTTAAGCGATTTTTTTCCTTAATATCTTCTTCCTTATGGAAGCCGGTTTTATCCTTCTTGGAAAATTCTATGGGCCATTTTTTGTTCATCCTGTTATGTAGCAGAAACAATTTATTCCTTACTTCATGGAGTTCGTTCCGTATCTCGAACAAGGGATTCATATATCTTCCCGAAAGAGCAGAGAGTACCCTTTTGTAAATGAGGCACTTAGCATATCCGATCTGCACCATGGCCTTTATATGCTGAAATTTGACCTCTGTACGCCAAAGTAGGCGACATTTTAACAGGCATTTTGAAATCCATTTCATCTCCGCGATATTAAAATATCTCAGGGCCTCTTTGTATAAATCAATGGCAAGATCATACGCATCAATAGTATTGGATCTGGCAAAGTCCTCTGCTTCGTGAAAGAGGGCAACCGCCCGCAAATAAGGAGTTGGGAATAGAGCGATCTTTCCCTTCACATCGGACTCTATCTGCCTGTAAACCTGGGTGGCTATATTGAAGTAGACCCGCTCAACGATTTGATTATATTTATCAGCATTTAAGACATACTCTTTTTCCTTCTCATCGAGTCGATACTTGACAGGGGTAGCCAAGGTTGCGGCTCTGCCGGGGGGACCGATTCGGATGCGGGGCATCACATGGATGACCCATTCTTTATCTTTTTCCTCCCGTATGGCGTAATGCCCGTCAATATGAATGTGTGACGTCAGACCCCCTTGAGGAGTAGAGTCTTCTTTCGAGGCCTCCTCAAGTAAAGAAAGCCTTCGAATCCGCTCATTGAGTCTTTCCATGAGGTCATGATGGAGCAAATGGAACCGGTCGTCCTCTTTAATGGTGAACCGCGCACCAGGGGTTTCTTTCACTGCCTCGAAGGGTTCAATCCAGAAGGTATACCTAAAAGGCTCTTCGGATTCTTTGATGAGAAAACCTGTCCATTTCAATAATAAGTAGCTCCCGGCCCCAGCAAAAAGTAGCAACATCCCGCTAAACTCATAGCTAAATAATTCTCCCCATCGCAGAAAAATAAAGTCTCTAAAGAAATCTATAATACTTTCAATGGGGATCTGCTTATCCCATACAATGATCAGTAGTTGGAGTAAAGCACCGGCAAAAGCCGCAATACCGCCCAATTTTCCCAGGCGCTTACGCTTGAGCAGTTCACCTTCTACACCCTGGATAAGTTTTAATTGCTCAGAGGTAGGAAAAAAATGACTTAATTTCATAAAGCCTCGCCCGTATCAATTGCGATCAATGGATCATGTAAGGAGCGTTTCCCAAATGATTCTTATAAAACGGCATCCTCAAGCAATATGCCCTACAAAAACCAGTAATTATTCTCAGCTATTTTGCCCTATGGAACGATACCTAACAAAACCCTCTTATTAAATTAACATAAGCAACCCATCTATTATGAGATCGGTTATTCCATTTACCATACGCTGGGCACTTGCTTTGGCAGCGACGGACATCTGGAGGGCTTTCATTTCTGTTAGCTCCTTGATATCCAGGACATAGCCCTCAAATTGGTTCTTTGTTATTTGGCCTGAAGCAAGCTGGGTCAGATAGATCTCCAACTTCTGTCCCTGTTCTTTAATAAAGTCCTCTGAATCATCTTTGGCGGTCTTGATTAAATCTTTGAGTTCATCTTTTGCCAGCTTGCCCGCCTCATCCCTTAGATTATCAATGAAATCCTCCCATTTTGAACCCATAGTTTGCCTCCTATTCATTCTTGTTCTTTAATCTCTCGGTCTTTATAGCTATATCAAAGGCTTCCGCAATGTTTTGTTTTTGGTTGTTTAAGTGGGTCGTGGTCCATCTGCCAGTGGTCAACCTGTCACTAACATGCCTCTCAAACATCGCCTGAATTTTTTTAATCTGTTCGTAGGTTTCTCTATTTTTTTCTCCTTTTCCTTTTTCATATTCATATATCTGGGCAAGCTTCAGGCGAGTGGCTGCAATTTGACTAGCATCGACAGAATCCGTAGTAAAAGTCCCATATAAAGCCATTACCTCAGGTTTTAAATCCGTGAGGCTCTTATATGTAATAGGGTCATAATATGTTATAAAGCCCACATAAGCACATGCTGATATAAACCATAAGAGCAACAGGTGATTTAACAAGATAACTTTGGGGACATTATCTCTTATCAAATATTTTCTCATGCTCTTCCCTCCCATCACTATTTACCCTCCCCGGCCTATTTCATCCCATTGGAACCCTTTATCTGTCTGTTATTTCTACAATTCTCCCACCATTATAAATTCCTTAAAAAATAATTCATTACTCATAGCTATTTTACTGCCATAGCCTGAATATGACCTTATTTATGACCTCATGGAGCCATGAGGGTGGGTTGTGGGGGGTCTTGAAGAAGACCTCTCTGGCACTGGCGAACAAGGAACGGAGTTCATTCAATAGGTCTGACTCAGAAGGTTTCGGAGGAAAGGCTGGGTCCATCTCGCTCATTATATAATAGAGCGGGTATCCGAAGGTGTAGTGTCTGTCCAGCATATGTGAGCCATAACTGGCAACCCGCGGGATATTGGCCCAGAACCGGTAAAGCTGATCGTTCCCCTTTGTCTTTATCCTCGGCTTCCCGAAGGTCTTTACAGCCTCCTGCATGTATCTGGAGAGCATGGGGCTTAGACCCATCTTTGCCGCACCGACCCAGTCAAGAGCCACCAGGTCCCTACTTGCCATTATGGTCATGGTGAGCTGGGGATAGGGGTCCGCAAAGATGCCGAACGGGCCATCAGCACTTGCCACTGCATCTATGAATCCAAAATGTATGGGGAAGGCCTTTATAAAATCAATAGTAGGCTCGTAGATGTCTCCCATATCGCAGTGATAGGTCTTGAACTTGTACTCCATGGGGAGGGCCCCATAGATATTCTTTATGGACAGGGTGTAATAGGCATAGGAGTGGGTCTTATTCTTGGCAAAGGATATGCGGAAGTCGGCAGATTTCCATTCCTTGTTAACGTAATGCCTGCCCAGTTTACCACCGTAATCCCACTGCTCCAGATTATCTGAGAGGTCTACAATCCCATATCTTCCATCTTCTCTGTACCCGATATGGCGGGCAACTGATCTGACATCTCGATTACTGAAGAATACGCTCAGGGTGCTCCTGGCCTCTGCTATTTTAATGTTACGGAAGCCCTTTTCGTATATCCTTTCCACCAGGTATTCTACCAGGGCAGGGTCTGTATATGTGGACTTGTCCTTAAGCGAGTAAAAGAACATGAAGCTCGGCTTGATGAAGATACAGAAATCCTCCTTCTTTTTACCCGAATTGGCCAGGGCCTTTTCCAGAACAGGGAAGAATCCGGACTCTTCTATTACCCTGTCAAGCACTTCAAATTTCTCTCCACTGTTGTATATCTCCAGAACCTGCCCCTCGCTGGGCGCACTACCATCCCACCTGTCTGCGTCTTTATAGGTAAAAACGGCCACTGTGGCTTCCTTATCAGAGTTTATGGGTGCCTTATTTATTGCGTCTATATACTCCTCCAGACCATAGAAGGTCTGGCCGTTATTCTCCACCATAACGACCCTCCTGAGGAGCACCGCCGTAGGGTAATGGTCATTTACCAGGGTAAGGATATCATCCTTTACCACTGTGGGCTCTGCCGGGTTGTTTCTGATAGAATCCTTTAGCAAAAGGTTTTTCTTTATATCCCGTTTAATTGCCTTGCCCAGGGCCTTATCAACGATATCTTTAAAGTACTGTTCCCTTTCATTCCGCAGGGTGCCTGAGGTAATCTTCAGAAATAGGGCCTGGGCAAATGGGTGTATACCGCACATATAGTTGTAATACATGGTAGGTTCTCTGAAGTTATTTATCTCCCCCAGCTCCCCTTCCCCGAAGGTGTTGTTTGGGTCAATAGAATAGGTGGTCTCACCGCTGCTGTCTGTAATCTTGATAGTCCCCTCCTTCACCCTCACCCGGTGGGGTATTGTGAAATGGCCCAATAGCGGGAACATGGTCAGGTATTTACGGACCTCGGCTTCAAATCTATCAGGAATTATTCCGGCCAGTCTCCTTATAGGCTTGAAGCTCATGTCCACCTTCTTGTATTTCTGCACATCAAGGCTGAGCCTGATCTCAGCCTGTATATTTTCTATATTGCCACCCTCTCTATAATCCCTTATCTCAGAGAAGGAGACAGAATAACCATTATTGATCCTGAATAACTCACCGCTATAGACATACCTGTTGCCCTCCAGGTCCACATCCAGCCCCTTCAAAGAATGTCTGGTGATGCCGAAGCGGAGGTACCCTCCATTTGAATCAGATATTAGCAGGGCAGCATCGCTCATGGTCTCCTCATCACCCCAGGGGAAGCCTTTGTCATGCTCACCGGAGAAAAAGAAGAATCTTCGTGGTCTATCGTCCCCTTTCTCTCTAAGTTCCCCTGAAAGTAACAGGTTTTCATATCTCGTGGTGTACAAGAACCTTGGCCCAGGGGTATAGGTCTTAAGGGTTTCTGCGATAAAAAAGCTGACAAACTTGGCTACAGTAGCATATTTTTCCAGGAAATTACTTGCCTCTATTACCTCCCCGGACCTTATCATCTTTACCATAGAGGCCAGGTCTTTGATCCTGAAATACATAACCCCGCTGCCGTAAATATCGCTGGTTTCGTCCCTCCCCTTATATATCCTCACAAAGAGGGTGGTCATATCTTCGAGCATGTCCACCACCTTGTCATGGTAGATATCCTTGAATCCTGAAAAATAGTATTGAATTCCATCAGGGGCATTGAAGTTAAAGGAATAGAGCATTCTCCTGTGGCCTGTTTGCGGGTCTACATCAAAGAGGTTGAACCTTCCATTTTCGATAACCATACCTTTTTCCCCACCTATGGACTTGCAGTAAAACATCCCATTTACGGCGGCATGGTGGGAAGAGACCTGGATAAACTTATCCACTGAGTCAATCTCTATCTCGATATCAAACCTGATGGCATTATCGTGCCTTATGCCGTAGTCCTCCCCATCCCTGAAATGCATGATATTTTGCCCCAGATAGCCATCCATAGTCTCCTTAAAGCGTATGCCAGGCATCTTAAAATCCTCCATTTCTATAACTTTGACCTTAATTGGGTCTTAAGTTTTGCTACCACAAAAGAGACATTTAAATAGTCGCTCTTCCTATTTTTAGGAGAGGTTCAGGAATAGGTAAAGAGGCTATACAACGGTCACTCTAGAACGGTCCGACACCTCTCTTTGGTATCCTCTTTGGTATCCTCTTTGGGATCGGTGGTCTACACCTTTCCCTGACCTCTTTTTCATCATAGGAGAAAAAGTCTGTCCTTCGTGTACAATCTTCAGGATAGCTTTCAAAGACCTTTCCTCCACTACAACACCAGCCCATTCTCTCTTCTCTCGGTATACACCCCTCCCTGACCTCTTCTTCATCATAGGAGAAAAAGCCCTTCCTGCCTTTACAGTCTTCAGGATAGCTTTCAAAGACCTTTCCTCCACTACAACACCAGCCTGGTCTATCAATATACGGTTCTCGCCAACGAGTCACTGAACGAAGCTCCTGGGGAGAAAGTTCACGCACACCCTCCACCTTATTTTTAGAAACCACAACTTGATATGATTGTTCAACCGACATCCGTTCCGGCTGTGTCAATTCCATCCTTCCTTGTATAACTGTTAAAATTGACCGTTCTGGAGTGATCTCTATATTAAATTTTGTCTTTGGTACTCCTTCCAAGTGCCCGGTATCCAATAACCAATCGCATCCTATTTTTGTTTCTCCATATGCCTGGCCGAATTTGAAAAAAATTCTAATAATACACTTGCCACGCTCAAACCATTGGTAAAATTCTGGGTCGGTATTTTGGTCTATCTGAATAACGCCTCCGTCAGGAAATTGCACATAAACCATAGTATCACGACCGGTTGTCACTTTGTCCCCACTATAAATCTTCATCCCGCTATAGGCTTTGCTTTGGTTTACAAAGGCATTTACCCCATACACCACGCGAATATTACCAATAGAAACTCCTTTATCTGGTGCAGGAGAAAGGGGAGCACACCCCCACAGGAAGAGAGTGAAAACGAATAACGATAAAGGTTTGACATATGCTAATATTCCCTTAAGGAATATCATGGCTTCTCCGGCCCCTCCGCTTTTCGATGCTTTTTAAAAAGAGGTTCACTACGCCAAATTTCCGCTACGCTGACTTCTTTTTTTGGAATCCAGATCAATTTCTTATTCGCAGAATCCCATACGATAAATTCCTCTTCTTTCTTATTGAGAAGATAAAATGGTCCAGATTGGTTTGAAATCATCTCATTTTTAGAACTAACTGCGATGGGGGGAAATTCAGGGGTAAGTATCAATACGCCATAAACCATGGGCAAAAATAGAAGGTAGAGAATAAAAATAACGACAAATGGAGAAACTAATATAATTCGCAGCGGCCAGGTGAGGGTGACACGCCAGACCACGAATAATAGCAAACCTGCCATAACTACAGACATTAAAATTTCATAAAAACGAAATGCCAATTCCTTGGTTTCTCCACTTAGAATGGAGCGCTTTATTGAACTCTTTAGAGCGTTAGTATCTGTTTCATCAATATCATATAATAGATTAGATATCTTCAAAGGGGTAATAAATAACTCTAAGCGTGGACCTAGCTGGTAAATAAATAGGATAACCATAAATATAAAAATTAAAGCCCTAAAAACTGGTGAATATTCAGATTTAATATTCAAAATTCTGTTCCAAAATAATACAAAATGCTTATAAACAGAACTTTTTGTTATAACTACATAAAATAGAAGAAATATTACTGATACAATAAGCATTATGACTAATAGTGGTAGCAATATCTTTTCGCCCATTAGGCTTACCAGATAGAAAAAGAAATTCCCCCCTCTTCTCAAATAATATTCCGTATTATAATCCAATATTCGAATATCCAGGCCCAATAAATGTAAATTTGCAATAGTTATTAGGTAGCCGCAAACGGCGAAAATGGCACCAATTCCAGCTAAAGAACCAGACAACCAACCAATAAATTTCGCTATTGCCTTAAGAATGTTCATAGCCCGTCTCTATTCATAAAGTCTGACTCAACGCATATTTTATTAAATCTAAACGACTTCACTCAGAGGATGACAGACAACATTGAGAACTTTCACTTGGGCACAGCGGCCAGTGAAGCCCTGTCCCTCGGATCTACTGCAACCCCGGCACCAGGCTTGTCAAAGCGATAAGGTCACTATCAGCACCAGACCTAAGAGCAAAGACCCAATTTCAAACCGGAGAGATGTAATTAGTGTGTCCACCCCCAACCTCCATTTCCTATAGATCGTTCAACCCCAATGGCTGATAACGTCCAGGCTGGTAGCTTAAGTTGAATAACTTTATACTCAATACCCCACCATCCACTATAAAATGGTCCCTTCCGCTATTGTCCCTCAGCTTAACAGGCTCAAAAAATACCGGGATACTCATATTCATTCTTACAGCTCTTGAGATGCTGAACTGATCAGGATCATATCCAAAATTTCTTAGATCTCCTGGGAGAATAAGGAGTTTTCTATCGGTAATATCTGCTGCTACCACCTGCAGTTTATATCTATACTTCTCTTCTTTATATTCTGTCCTTATTTGCTCAAATGTGGTTTTTCCTTTGGCCTCCAATAGATTCTCGTCCAGGCTTCAAAATATTCTCCTTCGTAGATTCCATATTCAAAGCCAATACTCAACCCCTTACCGACAATGCCTAGTTTGTCAAGTAATCCCTCATCCTTGAAATTGTTGTAATTAAGCTTTTCAAGTTCTCTTTTAATCTCTCCGGCATTATAGTTTACTGCAAGGAGGGCAGTAACGATTGCCCCGGCTGAGGTACCAGCAAGATTTTCGAATTCATAGCCGGCCCTTTCAATTTCGGATACTGCACCTACTAATCCAATACCTTTAACCCCACCGCCTTCAAAAACAGCATCAGCCCTCAAAGCCATAATACCCTCCCATAATTTAGAACTTCCCCTTTTTCGGTGTTCTGTATATTTCTTTGCTTTAACCCAATTAAATTAACTCCAGACTACACCCCTCAATAACCCCTTGCCAGGCGAAACCAGGGTGGATATCAGATTTATCAGGTCGCAGATGATGATGGCCAAGAATACCAGCAAATTGTCGATAGCTATCATCGGCACCAAAATGGTTAGCAGGGGTGTGCCTGGGTATTTTAAACTGGTCGCAGATCTGATTGATAAGCTCAATCACCGCTGATATCTGAGCATCAGAGTATGCGTCGAAGAAGCGGTATCCCCTCCAGGGCATTCCATGGTCATAATACTCCTGAGTAAACAATGTCCGGTCAGAAACCTTGCCAAAACAATATAGTTTTCCATCCCTCTGGGTTAACCCCCCCTCACTGGCAATCTCGATACCAATACTCCTCTTATCCACAGCACCGCCAGTGCCTTTAAGCCCAAGGTGAAATGCCCAGTACTTAGGGTCAAAGACCTCATAGATTTCACCATTTCTTTCAATAACATATGCAGTGGCAATCCTGTTAGGGTCTGTCTTCCAGAAGTTGATTGTGCTTAGGGCAGTACCACCAACGGTATGATGTAAAACGAGCAAGTCTTTTGTGGTTTCGGAAGGTATATAATCTTTGCCTTCAAGCCGAACACTTCTGTTTATCTCCATATTTTAATCCTCCGTGTCGGACCATTAAACCCAAATCAATACAGCCAGATACGGCCGCCTCTTACGTGTTCAATGCTTACCAATATAAGACCAACCTTGCTCAACAGTTACAATCCATTATGATTTTTTGTGAGTTTCACTGAACTTTGTTTGCCACATCAATAATTAGACTTGCTATTAGGCGGGACCTGTCAACAACCCCAACAAACTTTCCCGCTTCATCTATAACAGGGAGGGTCTCGGTATTAAGGGCCTCCATTCTCTCCAGGGCTCTCTGTTTGTCCGAATCATTTTTGATGGCATCTTTAGCTGACAAAAATCCTGAAAGGTTTGTTAGAGAAGCCGTGTCAGACATGTTTATCCACCTTGCAAAGTCATCTGAATTAAATGGTGCCTCAGGAGACATAAAGATAGAATTGAGCTCGCGGGCATCCATCATTCCAATAAATTTTCCCTCGCTGTCGATTATAATGATATAATGCCTATTGACTTAGCTCCTAAATCCAACCGTAACTATACCATTTTATTGATGAATTAAATATTTGAATGATCTCCCATTTTTTTCGCATAAAGCCTTACCAGCGAACAGTTTGAGCTAGATTTATTAGGAGTTAAGTGGATAAGCATATGATATATTTAAAAAATGAATATTCAGATTGTAACTTATTCTGGGTTCCGCCACTAATGCCAGATTAACCCCTATTATTTTGCTCTTTTTCGTTAACTCAATTCTTTGGAAGTGGCAGTTTTTGCTTAATAAAATCGAAGATGCCCAGCGTCCTCCGTATATAGAGTCCAAGGACAAAAGATAAGCCAAGGGTAATATAAATAGAGCCCTTGACCTCCTCCTCTGTAATCCCAGTCAAGAGTGTCCCTATAAACTGTTTCAATAGAAAGAAGACCGCCACGATAACGATGGGTCCTATAACCACCTCTGTCAAATACCAATATTTCTCTTTATCATACACATCCTTCGTATATTTACCTGCCTCTAGCTGGGCACACACCCAGATAAGGATACCAACTATCACCCCAAATTCTCCCCAGAATACAATCTCTAGCCACCTCCAGTAGCTGGTGATCCAGAAAAATCCAGCATTCTGGGAAAGCCCCACTGCTTCCTTATCAATCCTCTCGATCTTATCTTTTATCTCAACCACCCGGGGGTCGGTTTGTGAGAGGGCAGAGGTTGACCAGGCCGCTATAAGGTCCTTGAGATATGAAACTCTAATGGGGTTCAAAAGCTCAACCTCTTTGCCATCCACCTTCGTTTTGAAATCGGGAATAGAGGTAATACGAGCAATCAGGGTAACAAGGTCGTTCAACTTTATCTTTTCTTTTTTTTGGTCGTCAAGGGTTTGCTTGATCTCATTTAACGCTACAATGATCTTTTCCTTGGTCTCCTTATCATTGGTATTGACTTTGACCCCTTTTATTTCTTCCTCTGTGCGGGGCAGCTTATCCCTTAAATCCATTATCTTTTTATCATTCATAGGGATCTCATTGAGTGTAAAGCTTGATACAAACCCCTTGAGGAAATTAATCCTCTCTAAAAACTCTAATGTCAATAAATCATTTCCGACCCCATTTTCATATAGCTCCTTCAATGCATCAGACACTTCCTCTGGCCTTACTTCTGGCCTTGCAGTAGATGCCTTGACCCTCCCAAGGGCCCTGAAAAATGCCTTGCCGCTATTCCTATCGTAGGAAGGGATCTTGTCAAAGTAATGGAGCCAGATATAAATTCCTACCATTATTATTAAAAGGATAATCCCTGGAATGACTACACGCTTTACCCCTTTCATACTAACAGCCGGTCCACCGGCTGCCTGGATTAGACTGTCCTTCAGCATCTTTATCCTACCTGGCAACACCTCGCTAATCTTCTTAATTATATCAGTCTGACTATCCTTAGCCCCATCCCACTTTTCAGGGGAGGAAAGAGTTTTGGCTAACAGGTCATCAACTTCATTCCTCATGGTCGATACCTCAGCCGATACCTCATTACTGCACTTACTTATAAGGGCTTTAACTTCATCTATATCCTTTCTCAACTTTTCAGCCTTACCCTTGATATCGGCGAAATCGTTTGACATTTAACACCTCCCCAATGAAACCTATAAACAAAGAATTGTGACATCTATCTCGATTACTTCTTTGAAGATCTTCCGTCCTTAATTCCAAAATATTGATAAAATCCCTTATCTTTCTCCTGGTCTCTTCCCCATGGTAAATCAATAAGGTTTCCTTTAAGTAAAAGAAAAGGGATGCCGAGGCCAAAAAGCGCTGCAATAATTACACACAATGTGCCGCTTACAGAAAGATAGAAACCGAGCCATCCCAGAAATATGCTAAAGACCCCGACATTGAGAAGCCGGGTGACGGCAAGTGTCCATAAAGCACCCTGAAATAATAGAAACCATATGACAAATGATAAAACAACATGCCCCACGAGGGCAATCTATAGCCACTCCTCTCATCCCCTGAAAGCACGCCGCCGGAAGCGACAGTCCGGGGACAAACCTTCATTCTTCATTTATTATCCTTTCCTTTTACCTTTATCAAATGATTTTTGAAGGTTTGCGACCCTCAATCTACTCTTAGTTTAAATATGGCAATCTCATGAGGGTCGAAAGGGGCATTAATTATGTGTCGTCCAATTGCCTTATTTACAATGACTTTCGATTCAGGTTTCAGAAGGTTCACCATCTCCTTACCAGCAGGTGTGAGGTTAGCGTCAGCTGTTATAAAATCATTTCTCGGATTAGTATCGAGGTTCATGGCAATGAGTATCTCTGTATCATCAAGAACCCTTGAGTATGCTAATGTACATCTGCCATCAAGGGGGAAGCCAAAATCAATGCCATTTCCGGATATCTCTCTGAAATACTGTCTCCCATAGCGGAGTGCAGGCTCCTCATGTCTTATTTTTGCTATCAGTGAAATCTCTTTATAGATGGGATTCTCGGCGTTGAAGAAGTGATGCCCTGTTGTATTAAATGCCCCCCATTTACCACCGAACATGCATTCCCTTATGTATTTATCATGGTCACCTCCACCATCGAATCCCTGTTCAGTGCCATAGTAGACACAGGGGATGCCTGAACTCGTGAGTAAATAGCCTATAGCAAGCACTGCCTGTTTATTGAAGGGATTATTATGGAGAAATCTTCCTCGTGGTGAACGCCCGATCTGGTCATGATTATCAACAAAGGTAACAAAATATTGACCTGCCTGGCCGTGGTCGCTATAGAGTTCTTTAAATCTTTCATATCTTGCTCTCAACTCAGCAGGGTTTATAAAACCTTTAATAATCCCTTCAAGAATTCCCCAGAGGGGAAAATCCAGGGCTGCATCGAGGGATGGAAATCTCTCATTGGTTTCCGGTATGCGGGCATTGCGTGCTATATACTGGTCTATAAATCTGTCATCTCCGATAATCTCTCCAAACAGGAAGAAGTTTTTCTTCCCTATCTTCTGGGCATATTCCCTTATTGCAGAGCAGAATATTGCTGTGCTTGAGTCCTCAAGATGCTTTACTGCATCAAGCCTGTATCCGTCAATGTCAGAAACAGCGATCCAGTATTTATAGACATCTATCAGGGCCTTTAATACTTCCCTGTTAGATGTATCAAGCTCCTTCAGGGAGCAAAAATCTCCGTCCCTTGCCTCAGGAAATGAATCCCAGTTTCTTATCTCTCCCTTTCTACGGTACCATTCAGGATTCTGAAATTCCATAGGCCA
>Ga0156295_1274_pt1 | contig 14431 bp, 18 predicted proteins | sample RifCSPlowO2_12_FD_107943 | JGI IMG/M metagenome (GOLD analysis project Ga0156295, IMG submission 107943) | Nitrospinae bacterium RIFCSPLOWO2_12_FULL_45_22 | reverse complement strand
AAAGAGGGGAAAAGAGATGAAAATCTTCTTAATCCGGCATGGAGAAACCTCCTGGAATAAAGCCCAACGTTGCCAGGGGCTAACGGACATTGAACTGAATGAGATGGGCCTGAAACAGGCCCATGCCCTGGCTCAATCCTTAAAAGAGGATGGGTTTAAGGCCATCTATTCCAGCCCATTGAAGCGGGCTATAGAGACTGCCAGGCTTATTGCCGATTGTCATGGGCTAGAAGTGAGAGTAGAACCAAGCCTGAAGGAAATGAACCAGGGAGAACTGGAGGGCCTAACTTATTTACAACTCTTAAATGATCATAGGGAATTTTTGCAGGAATGGATAGAAAACCCTGATGCCGTAAAGATGCCCCAGGGAGAATCGTTAGCAGAATTACAGGAAAGGGCCTGGGAGGTTATCAACCGGCTTAGTTGCCTTCATCATACCCAGGACAGTGTGGTGGCAGTAAGTCATAACTTTACTATCAGGGTTATCTTATGTAAGGCAATAAATCTTCCGTTAAAACATTTCCGAAAACTAGCTCAGGATGTGGCAGCGAAGAACATTATTGAGTATGGAGAGCGGGGCTGGCTCCTCTCTACCTTGAATGATACCTGCCATTTGAATTTTGTCCAATAGTGGCCAGATAAAAATCTGGGGTTTCCCCGGAATGTTACTTCACAAAATAGCCAAATTGACTAATTGACTTGACAAAAAAATATCTCCCCATAAAATATAATCAATTTGCGTAACAGTTCAGCCCCTATCGAAAGTGACAAGGAACCTGAACTGTCACCAATTTGCTAGAGATAGCTTTTACCGATTTTTGGAATACTTAGTGCTCTAAGGAATACAGGAGAGGTTAAAAATAGGCATAATACGTAACTGTATTTATGAAATGAAGCACTAAGGAAGAGCTTAGAGGAGCAGTAATTATTATGAAGACTTTTTCGGCAAAAACAGAAGAAGTAGAGAGAAAGTGGATTTTAGTTGATGCCGAGGGGAAGATTTTAGGCAGATTGGCCTCGGAAGTGGCAAAGATATTACGAGGTAAACATCGCCCTATCTATACCCCCCATGTTGATACCGGGGATCATGTAATCATTATCAATGCTAGCAAAGTATTATTGACTGGTAAGAAATTGAAAGATAAAGTTTATTATAGATATTCAGGCTATCCTGGCGGTCTAAAGTCTGTAACTGCGGAAAAATTGATGCAGACCCATCCAGAGCGGCTATTGCAGTTTGCTATAAAGGGAATGTTGCCCAAAAATAAGCTGGGTAGGGACATGTTGAAGAAAATAAGGATTTACGCTGGCTCTAACCATCAACAGCATGCCCAAAAGCCAGAGATATTAGCGATATAGGTCTACCACTATATGGAGGAATAGATGGAAGAAAGAGGCTTTTATGCTACAGGAAAAAGGAAGACCGCGGTTGCGCGAGTATGGCTGCGTCCAGGCAATGGTAATATAAAGATAAACAATACTCCTATGGACAATTATTTCTCCAGAGGCACTTCTAAGATGATCCTCCAGCAGCCATTGGAACTTACTAATACCGCAGAAAAGTTTGATGTAATAGCCACGGCTAAAGGTGGTGGTCACTCAGGCCAGGCAGGAGCCATAAAACATGGGATTTCTCGCGCCCTTTTGCTCTCTGATCCGGGATTAAGGGCCATTTTGAAAAAGGCAGGCTTTCTGACCCGCGACTCCAGGATAAAAGAGCGGAAAAAATATGGTCAGCGTGGGGCTAGGGCTCGCTTCCAATACTCTAAGAGATAATATTTATATAAATTTTGGCACTCTCTTATATAAAAAAGAAGGTCGTTAGACCTTCTTTTTTATTTGGCCCAAAAATAGAATTTTTATTTCACCGCCGAGTACGCGGTGAACATGCGAGATTTTTTGCCACGTGGTGGTCTAAAGGGTCAGGGCCTAATAAAGCCTCGGGTAGATGGGAGGATAGTAAAGGGATTGTTAAAGGTAGGTATTATAGGGGCAAGCGGTTATACGGGCTTGGAATTGATAAGGCTATTGTTACGTCATCCAGAGGTAGAGATTACTACTATTACCTCGGAAAAGTATGCCGGGCATAAAATATCTGAGGTCTTCCCTTCTCTCGAGGGCTGGATAGAGTTAAACTACGAAAAGCTTCAACCAAGAGATATTGCCACCGATTGCCAATTGGTTTTTATGGCCCTTCCCCATCTCTCTTCTATGGCATTAGTGCCCCTTTTGCGAAAAGATAGGCTCAGGATAATAGACCTCAGCGCCGATTTCCGGCTAAAAGATCCCCAAACCTTTGCCCAGTGGTACGATTGTACCCATGCGTGTCCAGAGCTTTTATCCGAAGCAGTATATGGCCTGCCTGAGATTTATCGGCCCCCAATAAAAGATGCTCAGATAGTGGCAAATCCCGGCTGTTACCCCACTGGGATCATCCTTGCCCTTGCCCCACTATTAAAAGAAAAGCTGATTGATGGTAAATTTATCCTGGTGGATTCCAAGTCTGGCATCTCTGGGGCTGGCAGAAAGGTAGAGCTAGAGTATCAATTCTGCGAATGCCATGATGCGTTAAAGGCTTATCAGCCTGTTATGCATCGGCATATACCGGAAATAGAGCAAGAGCTCTCTTGCTTAGCGGGGGAAGAGGTGCTGGTTTCCTTCACCCCCCACCTGGCACCCATGAGCCGCGGGATTTTGAACACTATCTATGTCAAGCCCAAGGTAGAACATCCCCTACAAAATATCATGGAATGGTACCAAAATTTTTATCAAAATGAACCATTTATCCGGCTCCGGGGGCCAGGTAGCCTGCCTGATACCCGGCAGGTAGTAGGCACCAATTGTTGCGACATAGCACTTTTTTGGGACAAGCGAAACAAACTCCTCAAGATTATATCAGTTATAGATAACCTGGTCAAAGGGGCCTCCGGTCAGGCCATACAGAATATGAATATCATGTATAATTTTGGCGAAAAGACCGGATTAGATACTCCTACTATGTACCCTTAACAGCACAATGATCAGAGAAGTTACCGGAGGTATTACAGTAGTTCCTGGGATAAAGGCGGGTGGTATTCAGTGCGGCATAAAAGAAGCGGGAAAGGACTTGGCATTGATAGTTTCAGACCCACCAGCAATATCAGCGGGCCTCTTTAGCCGAAATAAGGTTCAGGCTGAGCCCCTTAAACTTACCCTCGATCATATAAAGTATGAGTTAACCAGGGCTATCCTGGTCAATAGTGGCAATGCCAATTGCTGTACCGGCCCCGAAGGCTATTCCCATGCCCAAGAGCTAGCCTCCCTAACAGCTAAATATCTACAAGCAGACCCTCGTGCTATCTTGCTGGCCTCTACCGGCATTATTGGTAAAAAACTACCGCTGGAGAAGATCAAAACCGCCCTCCCCTCGCTAATAAAAGCCTTAAGTCCCGAAGGCGGAAGAGCCGCAGCAGAGGCGATCCTTACTACCGATAAAACAAGTAAAGAGCTGGCGGTTGAATGGAACTATAGGGGCCAGACTTTCCACTTAGGAGGGATAGCCAAAGGTGCGGGAATGATCCAGCCTGATATGGCTACCATGCTCTGCTTCCTGGCCACTGATTTTAATATTGAGAGAAGCCTGCTACAATATGCCCTCAAGAAGGCGGTAGACAAGAGCTTCAACCGTATAACGATAGATGGTGATACTAGTACCAATGATATGGTTATCTGCCTGGCTAATGGGCTAGCTAGAAATGAGAGAGTCTGTACCAAGAACCAGGCATATCGGGCCTTTCAGGAGGCCCTAGACCATGTCACTTTGGCCCTTGCCCACCTTATTGTCCAGGATGGTGAAGGCATCACCAAATTTATAGAGATCAGAGTAGTTGGGGCAGCCACTCCTAGAGATGCTGAGGCAGTAGCCCGTAGCTTAGCTAATTCCCTACTGGTAAAAACCGCTTTTTTTGGTGAAGACCCGAATTGGGGGCGATTCATGATGGCTATTGGAAAGGCGGAGGCTAGGGTTAATCCTAACAAAATTAGCATCGCGGTAGATGACTTGAACCTTGTTCAACAAGGAATAGCGGTTCTTGGGGCATGGGAAGAAAAGGCCAGGGAGATATTCAGAAAGAAGGAGATAAGGGTTGTGGTTGATCTGAACCTGGGTAGGGCTGAGACCGTAATATGGACTAGCGATCTCTCCACAGAGTATGTCAGATTAAACTCTCAATATCTTACTTGAAATCTTACTTGAAAAAACCCTTGAATTGATACCCAGGATATGCTAGGTTTAGAAAAGGCAAAGTAGGAACCTAGGAGAGCGTCTTTTAAATAACGTTGCAATGCTGTCATTTCGAGCGAAGCGAGAAATCTTAATGAATAAGGAATGTTACCAATATCTCTCCCTTCGGTCGAGATGACATGCTAATTAAGAAAGGTTCTACTAGTTAACGATAACGAAAGGGGGAGGATAGATAATTTGACCATTGTTACCATGAAGCAATTACTAGAAGCAGGATTTCATTTTGGACACCAGACCAAGCGCTGGAATCCAAAGATGAAAAAATATCTCTTCAATGCCCGCAATGGCATATATATTATTGATTTGAGGAAGACTTTAGAAAAATTTCATGAGGCATACAATTTTCTTGTGGAAACGGCTTCTCAAGGAGAAAAAGTTCTATTTGTAGGGACAAAGAAGCAGGCCCAAGAAACCATCGCTCAAGAAGCTAACCGCTGTAATATGCCTTATGTGACTCAGAGATGGCTGGGCGGTATGCTGACTAACTTTGTGACCGTTAGAAAAAGTATCCTTAAGCTTAAAAAGCTGGAGAAGATGGGAGAAGAAGATAAGCTAAGGACCTTACCCAAAAAAGAGGTGTTAAAGCTGGAAAAAGAAAGGCAAAGGCTGGAAAAATCGCTTGGTGGAGTAAAAACCCTGGAGAAACTACCTAAAGCCCTCTTTCTTATAGATCCTAAGAAGGAAAAGACTGCTATCAATGAAGCTAAGAGAATGCAGATACCTGTAGTAGCATTAGTAGATACTAACTGCGATCCCGATGGGATTGATTACGTTATACCGGGTAATGACGATGCTATAAGAGCCATCCGTTTAGTAACCTCTAAGATGGCCGATGCTATTTTAGAGGGAAAAACGGCCTACCTTGACCAAATAGCGGTTTTAAGTGAAGGAAAATTGCCCGAAGAGGTTACAGAATTCCTTCCGCTAGGGACCATAGTAGAGATTCCAGAGGAAGCGTTTGAAGAGAAACTGAAAGAGGAATCAGATGAGACCCGAGGCAAGAAGAAAAGACCGGGTAAAAAGCGCATAGAAACAGGAGAGGTTGCGGAGTTGGAGGCATCTGTGTGAGGAGGAAATAATGAATGTGACAGCTTCTATGGTAAAAGAGCTACGGGATAAAACTGGGGCAGGTATGATGGATTGTAAGAATGCCCTGGCTGAAGCTGGTGGCGATCTAGAAAAGGCTATTGGTAATCTAAGGGCTAAAGGGTTAGCCGAGGCCCTTAGAAAAGGCAGTCGCCCCACCAGTGAAGGGCTTATTGGCTCTTATATCCATGCAGGTGGCAAATTAGGGGTATTAGTAGAAGTTAATTGTGAGACAGATTTTGTGGCTAAGACCCCAGAATTTATCGAGCTAGTTAAGGACCTATCCATGCAAATTGCTGCTACAAATCCGCTTTATCTTAAACAAGAAGATATTTCCGGGGAGGTCCTTGATAAAGAGCGACAGGTATTTGCTGCGGAGGCTCAAGCTGCGGGCAAACCGGAAAAAGTTATTGAAAAGATCGTTGAAGGTAAGATGGAGAAATATTTTTCAGAAGTTTGCCTGTTAGAACAGCCTTTTATAAAAGACCCTGACCTTCGGATAGAGCAGGTGATCTCCCAAAAGATCGGGCTATTAGGGGAAAATATTACCATAAAGAGGTTTGCCCGATTTCAAGTGGGAGATGAAGGTAAAAGTTAGTCAATGAATCAACTAAAATATAAAAGGATATTGCTCAAACTTAGTGGTGAAGCCCTGCAGGGGGAATTTCAGTTTGGCATTGAACCTAAAATATTAACAATTATTGCCCTGGAGATAAAAGAAATCCAGGAAATGGGCGCCGAGACGGCTATAGTTATTGGGGGGGGTAATATATTCCGGGGTAACGTAGCGGAGAACTTCGGCATCGAAAGAGTTACCGGGGATTATATGGGTATGCTGGCCACAGTAATCAATGGCCTGGCTTTGCAAGATGTCCTGGAGAAAGTCGGTATAATTACCAGGGTCCAAACCGCTATCGAAATGAAGGAATTGGCTGAACCTTATATCCGGCGCCGGGCTATGAGGCATCTAGAGAAAGGGCGGGTGGTTATATTCGCAGGTGGCACAGGAAACCCTTATTTTAGCACTGACACTGCGGCCTCCCTACGGGCTATGGAGATAGGGGCCGAGGTAATTTTGAAGGGCACGCGGGTAGATGGGGTTTATACCAATGATCCCCTAAAGGATGAAAATGCAGTAAAATTTAATACCCTCACCTATCTGGATGTTCTAAAGAATGGTCTTAAGGTAATGGATGCCGCGGCTATTTCCCTTTGTATGGATAATAAATTGCCTATCATTATCTTTAATCTAATGGAGAAGGACAATATTAAACGGATATTAATGGGAGAACCTATTGGCACTTTAGTCTCCTGACCCAGCAAAAAGGAAATTCCTGGAAGATCGAGGTTATGGTGGTAGAGAAGATTTATAAAGACACTGAGAAGAAGATGCAGAACTCTATTGAAGCATATAAAAAACAACTTAATACTGTCCGAACTGGCCGGGCCTCTACCTCTATTCTGGAAGGGGTAGTAGTAAATTCTTATGGTAGCCCCACTCCCCTCAGCCACATAGCTACCCTTTCGACTCCAGAAAGCCGCCTTATTACGGTACAGCCCTGGGATAGGGGTTTATTAGGGGAAATAGAGAAAGCCATCCTTAAAGCCGATCTAGGGCTTACTCCTGCTAATGATGGGAAGATAATAAGAATCCCTGTCCCTCCCTTAACAGAGGAAAGACGAAAAGAACTAGTAAAAGTGGTAAAAAAGATGGGGGAAGAGCGTAAGGTAGCTGTTAGAAACATCCGGCGGGAAAAAAATGAGGAGCTCAAATCGCTAGAGAAGGAGAAAGAGATTACCGAGGATGAATTATATAAGACCCAGGAAAATATCCAGAAGATTACTGACAAATTTATTGAGCTGGTAGATGAACTAGGAGAGCGGAAGAGTAAAGAGATTCTTGAGCTCTAACTTAGTCATTGGTCCCTGTTTTCCTGGCAAACGTCCAGCCCGCAGCGGTTAGCCCTCAGCAAAACAAGACAAAACAAGTTATATATAATCCTGAATCCAAAGCAAGTCAATCTAAGGCAACACCCAAAGGGCACCCAAAAGCCTGTCTTTGCTACAAGCGGTTTGAGGCAGAGGCAAGCTCTGCTACTACATTAAATTTTTCTCCAATGACTAATGACCAAGGCGGAGAGCAGTCATTTGGCCAGTCAGAAATTAATTGACCAGTTGGACCAAGAAAGACTCCCACAGCATATTGCTATTATAATGGATGGTAATGGCAGGTGGGCGCAAAAACGATTTCTTCCCCGGGTTGCTGGTCATCGTGCTGGTATTAAATCCGTGGAAGCAGCAGTAACTATCTGCCGTAAGATAGGGATAAGGGCCTTAACTCTATACAGCTTTTCTATAGAAAATTGGAACCGGCCTAAGGCAGAGGTAGATACCCTGATGCAACTCCTGGAGGAATATATCCATAAAGAACTTGCTCGGATGAAAAGAGAGAATATTCGCTGTAATGTAATTGGTCGGCTAGAAGATCTGCCGGTATCAGTTCAAAAAGCAGTAGAGAAGGTCATTAGAGAGACCAGGGATAATGAAGCCATGGTCTTGACCCTGGCATTGAGCTATGGTAGCCGAACCGAGATAACCCAGGCAGTGAAGGGTATCTGCCAGGACCTCCTTAAGGGCAATATTGCTCTAGAGGAGATTGATGAAGACCTTTTCGGACAATATCTAAATACCTCGGGCTTGCCTGAACCAGACCTTTTGATAAGGACCAGTGGGGAGTTCAGAATTAGTAATTTCCTCTTATGGCAGATTGCTTACACGGAATTATATTTCACCCGCAAATTATGGCCTGATTTCCAGGAGAATGACCTTTTGCTTGCCTTGCTAGATTACCAGAAACGGGAACGCCGGTTTGGTTTGACTGGTCAGCAGCTTGCATCCAGGGAAATAAGGTGAAAAGGGTTTTTACTGCTGCCCTCCTTATACCTCTAACCATATTATTAGTACTCAAAGCCCCTCCCTTCTTATTTTATCTATTTATCACACTAATTATATTACTGGGTCTGGCAGAGTTCTTCAGCCTTTTAAGAAATAAGAACCTGGGGTATTATCAACACGGTGGCTTTCTAGCCGGGGGGTTATTGCCCCTTTTCTTTTACTGGGATGAGCCAGTACTGGTGAACCTTGTCCTTTACCTCTTTGTTATTATTTTACTGAGTAGTCAATTGTTCTGGAGGGGTGATGGGGTTTTAGAGAGAATTTCTGCCCTGGGTAATACCTTCCTCGGGGTCTTTTATACCAGTTGGCTGCTTAGCCATTTTATACTTTTATATAACCTACCACAGGGGAAAGAATATATCTTTTTTATCTTGCTGGTAATCTGGGTAGGGGATACTGCCGCTTATTATGTGGGCAGTAAATGGGGAAGGCACAAATTAGCCCCGCAAACCAGCCCGAATAAGACCATCGAAGGTGCCGTAGCCAATCTTATAGGTGGGATTTTAGGGGCCTTTTTAGCCCGGGAATGGTTTTTAAGTTCCTGGGGCTTGATGAACACCCTGTTAGTAGGTATATTGTTAAATGGCCTGGGACAATTAGGTGACTTAAGCGAGTCTTTGCTCAAGCGGGGTTGTGGCGTAAAGGATTCTGGCTCTCTCCTCCCTGGCCATGGTGGGGTGCTGGATAGGCTGGATAGCCTGATATTTTCTGTCCCAGCCCTGTATTATTATTGCTATTTTATCCGGATATGAAGAAGGTAATTATTTTAGGCTCCACCGGCTCTATTGGGGTAAACACCTTAAGGGTTATTCAAGAGCATCAGGATAAGTATGAAATCCTGGGCTTAGCCACCCACAAAAATAGCTCCCTTTTGGAATCACAGGCCCGCAAGTTTAACCCCAGGATCGTTTCTCTTTATGATGATGAAGCGGCCGATAAGCTCCAGAAAAAACTAATAGATCTAGATATTGAGGTTTGGAAGGGCCTCCAGGGGACGGTACAGCTTGCTACTCATCCTGAGGCAGATTTGATAGTTTCTGCTATTGTAGGAGCCGCTGGCTTGATCCCTACTTATGCCGCTATTAAAGCCAGGAAAAGGGTTGCCCTGGCAAATAAAGAGACCCTGGTTATGGCGGGGGAATTGATAGCTAAAGAAGCTGATATGCTAGAGAATATTATTCCCATTGACAGCGAACACAGTGCCCTATTCCAATCATTGACCGGGGTAGATAAAAAAGATATAAAAAGAATCATCTTAACGGCCTCAGGGGGGCCTTTGCGGCATTATACTGCGGCAGAGATGGAGAGAGTCTCTCTGGCCGAGGCATTAAAACACCCTAACTGGGCAATGGGAAAAAAGATAACCATAGATTCAGCCACTCTAATGAATAAAGGGTTCGAAGTCATCGAAGCACGGTGGTTGTTTGATATGCCTCAGGAGAAGATAGAGGTAACTATCCATCATCAAAGCATAGTCCACTCTATGGTAGAATTTATTGATGGGGCAGTTATTGCCCAACTGGGCATACCGGATATGCGTATCCCCATTGCTTATGCCTTGAGCTATCCTGAGCGGCTGCCAAATCAGTTGCCTCCTTTAGACCTTACCCAGGTAGGTACTTTGACCTTTGAAAAGCCTGATTTGAATCTCTTCGCTTGCCTAAGATATGCTTACTGTGCGCTGGAAATAGGCAATACTATGCCAGCGGTTCTGAATGCCGCTAATGAAGTGGCGGTTCAGGCCTTTCTGACGAATACGATCAAGTTTTTGGATATTCCCCGGATCATTGAAAAGGCCATAGACCACCACTCACCCTCTCCTATCCTATCGCTGGAAGATGTCTTAGCGGCAGACCAATGGGGCAGGGAGATGGCTACCTCCTTGCTCCCTACAAGATAGGGGGTTTGATGACTAATAGGGATGATCTAGCAACTGAAGCTATTAAGCCGGTCAAGGGTTGGCAAAACTCCTTGATCCTCTTTGTGGCCAGTTGTGGAGGCATGGGACAGTTGCCTTTGTTTCCAGGCACCTGGGGTAGTCTATTGGGATTAGTTATCACCTTATTATTTCGTCAGCAAATGAATCCCTCTGCCCATGTTATAATAATCGTATCCTTATTTTTTTTAGGCGTATGGGTCTCGGGAGAAGCCGAGGTAATCCTGGGCAAGAAGGATCACTCCAGTATTGTTATTGATGAGCTGGTAGGTTTTTTCGTGTCTATCCTTCTACTTCCTCATGAGTTACCGTATCTGCTAGCGGCTTTTATTTTTTTCCGGCTCTTTGATATCTGGAAACCCTGGTCTTTGCTAGAATCTTTAGGCCGGGGTTGGGGAGTAATGCTGGATGATTTGGCAGCGGGGATAATAACTAATCTTTTGCTACAGGTTTATATACTTATCTTTTAGCGAGGCATGAAAATTAGTCAGGCGAGATGCCTGACCTACCCCTTTATGGAGGGATACCCTGTATGCTCTGTGGTGAAGTTTTGACAATACCTTTTCAGTTAGAAGGAGGGGAAGATTATGACAGATAAAATTTTAGAATTTTCAGATGACAATTTTGATGCTCAAGTACTTAATATAGTTACTCCAACCCTGGTAGATTTTTGGGCTACCTGGTGTGGCCCCTGCAAGACTATCGCCCCTACTATAGAAGAATTAGCTAATGAGTATCATGGCCGGGTAAGGGTTGGAAAACTCAATGTGGATAAAAATCCTCGCACCCCCGGTCAGTTCAATGTCAGGAGTATACCCACCCTTATACTTTTTAAAGAGGGCCAGGTAGCAGGCCAGTTAGTAGGCGCCAGGCCCAAAGGAGATATTAAAAAGCTCCTGGATAACCATGTCTAAGTTTCCTTTAACTAAGAAGCTCAAAGCGTAAAGTTTAAAACTACGGTAAATATTCCTTAACTTTGCACTTTTAGCTTTTCGTCTTACGCTTCCTTTGTTTTTTGTCTGGGGGGCAAAGAAAGGTCAGTTGGCTGAATGTTTGCGCATAATGAGGGGAGTTTATTATGAGACTAAGAGATAAAATCGCAGTGATTACTGGTTCAGGTAGGGGCATAGGCCGCCTAATAGCTCTTGGAATGGCTTCGGAAGGGGCAAAGGTAGTAGTAAATGGGACCACGACAGAAAAGGTAGATGGAGTAGTAGCAGAGATCAAGGAATCGGGCGGAGCAGCGGTAGGGAACTATAATGATATCACTGCCCTGACTGGGGCAGAAGGGCTTACCAGGACTGCTATTGATAATTTTGGTCGGATAGATATCCTGGTTAATAATGCCGGCATTAGTAAAGATGCCATGTTCCATAGGATGACCGAGGAAGAATGGGACCAGGTAATGACGGTTGATCTTAAAGGGGTGTTCTGTTGTATAAAGGCGGCCTTCCCGGTTATGAAAGAACAGAACTACGGGCGTATTATTAACGTAGCGTCCGTTGCCGGAGTCATAGGGAATGTAGGGCAAGCTAACTATTCAGCCGCTAAGGCCGGGGTAATTGCCCTTACCAGGACCCTGGCCAAGGAATTTGGTAGATATAATATTACCGTAAATGCTGTCTCTGCTTCCCACCGGACCCGTATGTATGAAAATGTCCCCGAGGATGTATTCCAGCAACTACTCAAGAGAAGGGCACTAGGTAGGATGTCCCGCGAAGAAGAGATTGCCCCGGCCTTTATCTTCCTGGCCTCTGATGAGGCTAGCTATATCACCGGGCAACATCTGGGGGTAGATGGCGGGCTTCTTTAGAACAAAGAAAAAAGAGCGCAGAACAGAGGCTGGTCTTTGCTCTTAGTTCTGTGCTCTGGGTTTTACGATGGGCTATTATCAGAGTATTATCACCCATAATGACTTTGACGGTGTAGCTTCAGCGGCCATTGTTTCCCTGGCCTTAGGCATAAATCGGGTTATCTTTACTGGCCCCAATTCTATCGAGCAACGAAAAATTTCTATAACAGAGAAGGATATTGTTTGTGACCTTCCTTACCCGGCGGAATGTGGTATGTGGTTTGACCACCACCAGGGTAATCTGATGGCCTTAGAGTTAAGGGGAGTAGATATTGCTGGTATTGCCGGGCAGTTTCAACTAGAGCCTTCCTGTGCCCGGGTGGCCTATAACTATTTTACCTGTCTGCCAGCCAGGCAGGAAGGGAGCAGCGAGCCGTCAGCCGTGAACAATAAGAACTCCTCACTCCTTACTCCTTACTCCTTACCGCCTCTTACCCTTCACCCCTTACCGTTCTTCTTAGAAGAGACTGTCCAGGCCGTGGATATTATTGATTCTTTTAATTATTCTGATATTGACACCTGGCGGCAAGAGACACCGGGGAAGATCATTGACTATTCGATAAAATACCCGGAGGGGGATATCCAGCAAAAGAACCAATACCTGAGGACTTTAGTTGATCAGATAAAGAAGACGCCTTTGGGGGAAATAGCGCAGGCCCCAGCGGTGCGGCAACGCTTCCAGAAATATAAAGAGAAGGAAGAAGGGATGCTACGGCTCATCCAGGAAGGGGTTTATTTCTTGCCAGAAGATAAAGATAAAGTAATAATCATCATAGACCTTACTCCCCATACCCGGAAACCCACAATAGTTAAAAATCTGGCCTTCCTTCTTTATCCCCAGGCCCAGGCCGTGGTAGAAGTCCAAAACCTCTTCTACCAGGGGATAAAGACTAATGACCTGAATTTCTCCATGTCTTTAGGATTCACCCTTAAAGACCCTTCGTTTCACTCAGGACAAGGTTTAGAACATAGCAAAGATGTGGGTGAGATCATGCGGCGGTTAAATATGGGCGATGGGCATCCCGGGGCAGGGAGTGGAATCATCCGCTGCCGTTCGAAAAAAGAGATGCTCGCTAAAAAGGAAGCTATCTTAAAAGAAATTTTTTCTTTATGGCACCATATGTAATGACATGGCAAATGTGACAATGTCAAGTTAGGGGAAGGTATTTATAGGATAGCGGACACATTAAAGGGATTTTTGTCAATACCATTACCGTAAAATTTTATTTCCGGAAGGAAATTGGGTAAAAAATTTCCTTATGTCTCAACCCTTCATCAGCATTTTTATTTTACTTACTTTATCTAATATGTTAATTTAACTTATCAAAGTAAGACAATAAAAGGGAGGTAAAACCTATGGCAATAGCTACAGTATCCTCCAAAGGGCAGGTGGTAATTCCTAAGGAAATAAGAGAAGCTCTCCATATAAAACAGAAACAGAGGGTGCTTTTAAAACTGGCCAATGATCATCTTGAGATTATACCACTACCGGAGAATCCCGTTGAAGCCTTTTGTGGCATTTTCGAGAAGGGCTCTTCCCTGGTAGATGCCCTTTTAAAAGCGCGTAAGGAGGAATTGGAGCGTGAAGAAAAAGAAATTGCTCGATTCTTACAGCCTTCTCGCCTATCTAAAAAAAGAAGATAAATATCAAAGGGTAAAGGATCTATTATCTTCGTCTGAGGATAATCCTCTTATAATGAACGAGTTGAATATCGGGGAGACTTATTATATCCTTGCAAGAGAGCGAGACTCTGGCTATGCTGACTATTTTATAGAGGTTATCCTTCCAAGTCTACCAATAGAGATCCTCTCTAACTCCTTTGAGCAAATAATAAAAGCTTCAAGGATCAAGGCCAAATACCCTATTTCTTATGCCGATTGCTTCGCTGTCGCTACCGCTTTAAAGGAAAAAGCCGCTATTGCTACCGGAGACCCTGAATTCAAAAAAGTTGAAGAACTCGTAGAAATAGATTGGTTGTAAGCCTCACGCCAGTTTAAACTGTCAAAGAACAAAACTACCTATAACCCTTCCAGAAAAAAGCAGAAATGGAAACATTGGTGCTAAGAACTATACGCTTCAACTGAGACCCCTGGATTCGTGGATAATCCTTTCAATATCCGGTTCAGTAAGTTTTGAAAAGCCCTTTCCCGCTTATTTAAGTCGTTTACTAGAATAGCTAATTCTTCTTATTATTAATGGTTATTAATGGCGCAGGATTTGGAGCCAACCATATGTTTGAAGACGCTGCCAAAGGCCCCCCTCAAGGTATTGCCTTTATTGCTTACAGGCAGGGCCAGGGGGTCGCGGGGAAGGAAGGTA
>Ga0156295_1115_pt1 | contig 14605 bp, 16 predicted proteins | sample RifCSPlowO2_12_FD_107943 | JGI IMG/M metagenome (GOLD analysis project Ga0156295, IMG submission 107943) | Nitrospinae bacterium RIFCSPLOWO2_12_FULL_45_22 | reverse complement strand
TGTTATGCCGCCTTTTGCCTTTCAAGATTTGCACAATGAACTTTACTGCGTTTGTCTCGCCTAATTCAACACAGACTCAAGGCTTGTCCTGAATTGATTTTCGTCTTCGTTGTTGTAGAACGGCACGCCAATCAAGCGGTATTTCTTGTCTTCAAACGTCAGCGGTCTACCGCCAAACTCGCTGGTGATTTCTTTCAGAAAAGTCTCTTTCCAGCGGTCATGCTCTTTGAGGTGTCTCCCTTTCGGCTCGATGAAAAGCTGGTAAATAAGCAATTCGCCGCTATTCTCGCGCAGGAACAATACAAAATCTGGTTGAAAGGCTTGACCATCGGCATAGTTGTAGATAGCAAAATGCCCTTCATTGCGCAGAAGATAGATTTGCTCGTATTGCGTTTGTAGTTTTTGCATTTGCCTGTCCAGCATACGCACAAAGGCTTTTTCTTCGCTTGTGCCATAAACGGTGTTGAAGGCAAACCAATCTTTGGCAGAAACGAAATGCTCAAACTGTGCGTCGTCTGCGGCGCGCGGATTCTGAGGGTCGAATTTCAAAACTTTGTCCTTGAAGACTTCACGCACCCAATCGCGCCTGAAGTCGCGCGTGCCTTCGTAGTCGGTGACGTTGGCGCGAATTTCTGATTCGATTTGACTCAGCAAGCCTGACATCGCGGCGAGTTTTTCAAGTCGGTTTTCGTCCAGCCCTTGCACATTGCCCTGAAAGGTGATTTCCAGTCCGCCGAGATAATCGTCCGATGCGATAAGGTCGCGCACGGATGGAAGATGGGGGAAATAGCGTTTGAGCGTTGCAAAGGTGAAAAACGGATTGCGTGCGAGGGCGGATTGAATAATGTTGCGCTCGATGTCCTGCACCTTCACGTCCTGGCGGGTTTCGTCTTTCACCACCAAGCCTTTTTCCCCGTTCTCCAGCGCGACGGTCGCGCCGCCGTGACCTGTGGCGATGAAGTGGGTGTAATTTCGCTTCTTCACGCCTAAATCGGCAAAGGAGCGGACGCGCTGATAATCTTTGGGACGGCGTTCGTTGAGCCATACAATCCCATACTTGTAAAATTGCGTTTTCTTGAACGACTCTTTCAGTTTCAGTTCGCGGGTCACTTCGCCTTCGTCCATCATGCCCTGTTCGATGAGCGCCTGACGAATTTCGGCAATGTAGCGCGAGTCGTTGATGCTGTGGTAATGCAGTTCTTCCAGCACGCGCAGTTCGTGTTCCAGGTCGCCGTCAAATTTGCGGCGGAAACGGTCATTACTGGACGGCAGAACAAAGGGGAAGTAACGCGCCCCGCGCCCGATAAGCTGCGCTTCGGATATCGTGGTTGTGCCGATTTTTGCTCTGCCCGTGTCGCGCGCTTCGTAACAGCGGACAATATCGAACAGGTTCAGCACGTCCCAGCCTTCGTTCAGTTTCTGCACGGCGAAGATGGCGCGAATACGGTTGGTATTATCTTCCAGCGTGTTGACGAGAATTTGATAGTTCTCTTTTTCTTTCTCGTCGTTCACCGACAGGCAAAAATCAGGGTGAAATTCCCGCTTCAGTCGTTCCACCAGTTGCTCGTCGCTGATGCGGTGTTCGTCAAAGAACCGAAATGCGCGTTGAACAAGCGGGATGTTCGATTTGCGGATGCGGGCGATGTGCTTTGCCGTAAGAGCGTCAATGAGTTTGTGAAATTCGGCTTTGTTCTCCTGCGACTGCGCGATGGTGCGCTGGGCTTTGAACAAAATCACAGGCTTAAGGTTGATGCGGTATTTCGCCGCCACTTGTTGCTTATACTGGCTGAGAACCAAGGCTTGCAGGAGGCGCTCCCGCTGGTCAAAATCCGATTGAACGATGACGACATCCTTTGAAAAACGGTCGTTGCGGAATTGGAGCAGGTCGTAGCGGATGATGACCTTGTTGCGGTATTTTTCCACCATCGCGGGCGTGGCGTAATCGTGCGTGGCAGTGAATTCCAGCAGGAGATTGTGTTCATTCTGCGTAAAGATACGCTCGACGGTGTTTTCCCAACTCTCGAACAGTTCGCCTTGCGCCTTGGTCTTGACGTTCATGTGATGGGCTTCATCGGCAATCAAGACAACGCGATGCTTGTGAAAGTCTTCAAAGGTCAGGGTGTTTTCCTTTTCGCTGGTCAGGTCGGAGTGGAGTTTTTGAATCGTGGTGAAGCAGATGTTGATGTCGGCGGGATTGACCGCTTCAAAGTTCTCCACTGGCGTGACGCGCACGCGGCGGTTGCCAATGTTGATATCCGAATTGAACAGGTACTTGATGCCGGCAGGGTTGAGAAAGTTGTCTTTGGTCTTTTCGATAATGTTGGTAGAATTGACGAAGAACAGGAAATTGCGGCAGCCCTGCTCGTAGAGATAGAGAATCAGCCCCGCCATGATGAGCGTTTTGCCGCTCCCCGTTGCCATGTTGAAGAGCAAGTGCAGGGGATAGGCTTTGTTGGGAAAGTCGTTTTTATAGCAATGGAAAAAGCGCGCAAACGCGTCCACCTGATAGGGGCGCAGTTCGTATTTGGGGTTCAGGTTTTGCGCCACGCTATCGGGGACTTCCTTTTTGAGAAAGCCCATGCTGGACGCCGCGTCAAGACGTTCATACAGAAATTGCTCAGGCATGTTTTTTCCTATTACGCCGGCTCAGGGACGACCTCGCCCTTCTCGTAGAACACAACGCCGACGCGCCGGATGTGGTCAATCACATCGGGGTCGCTGATGTGTTGAAAGATGGACAGGTCGAACGTGTAGGGCAGAAGCAGATCGTCGATGTCGTCCATGATGCGATAAAGCGCCTTTAGCGTCAGGTCTTCGCTGCCCAGCAGGGTCAAGTCAATATCCGACCCGTTTTTGTAATCCCCTTTGGCGCGCGAGCCGTACAGGATCGCTTGATCCACCTGCGGATGGCGGGCAAATACGGAGCAAATGGCCTGTATATCGTTTTCTTCAAGCCCGAAACGGCGCATCAATAGTTCTTATCCTTAAGATTTTGCAATTTAGTCCGCAGCGCAACAAACTCTGAAAAATACCTGTTGACGATTGCGGTGGAAATCTCTTCGGCGAGGTCTTCATTATAAGTGTGAGATGTCAAAGTGCGGCTCTTAATCATATCCATCCATGTTTTGCCGTCCTCAATCAGCCCTCGTCTGAATGCCAAACGAAAGGCGTCGCGACTGCCGTGGATGTCGGTTTCGCCCTGGGCTTCGAAATAATCTTTGATAGTGTTCCAGGCCAATTCGTAGGAATATTCAAACGCCTGAATCAACCCTTGTTTTTCCAGCTCATTCAATTCACCTTTTTCGATGAATTTTGTCAATTGAGCAAGCGCCTGAGTATAATGATTGTATCGCTGTATCCAACGGATGTCCTGGTCGCTCATCGGTTGTCTCCATAAAACGCCTTGTTCAACGCCTTATCTTCTTTGCTGACGTTGAATTGCGAGTCGTCTATCTCGGAGAGATTCACGTACAACTGGTTTTTATCCAGCAGTTCCGCCAGCAGGCGTTTTTGCTTTTCAAGCCCGTTCTCGTCCTTGCCGAGTTCTTCAAAATCCTTGACCGCTTCTTCGGGCATTGCGGGGTTGACATACCAATTCAAGAATGAACCTTCCGCCATTTCGCGCCAGATTTTTAGGAGTTCTTTGCTAGTCTTGGCGGCTTGAATGCGCTCCATGAAGGCTTCGTTGTATTTCATCAGTTCACAGTAGATGAAATCTCCGCCGCCCTGCCAGTTGACGGATTTGGAAATACCTGTTTGGTCACCATTTATAACGTTCTGAAGCCGCACAACGCAATTGTTCTTCCCGTAATCGAGTTGTTCAATACCAACATATCTGCGTCCCAATTTATGAGCCACTGCACATGTAGTTCCACTCCCTACGTGATAATCAAAAATAAGGTCACCTGGTTTTGATCCTATTTCTATAATTTTTTGCAATAACGCCTCAGGTTTTTTGCCAGCTTTTAGTTCGACAGAACCTTCTTTAGCGATACCTTGGAATAAATTGTCAATCCAGAGATTTGACATCTTGATAAGTTTTATTAATGTGCCGTTTTCCATCTTTGCTGAATCTCTGAACCAAACAACAAGTGATTGATCTATAAAGTAAGCACGATAAATCTGACCTTTATTCCGACCCTTTGTTGGAGTGTATTCAATAGATACAAATCCTTTAGGAAGCTGCGGGATGATTCGTTTCATTAAGCCTCCTTGTGGATTCGTCAATCTAAAATAAAAATTTTATCAAATGATTTTTTGTAATTATTTTCTATTCTGTCCTTGCGGTCAAGCTTATGACAATCAAATTTTGTATGTGTAAAAACTTTAATGCTTCCAGTTTTCCCACCATTTATTTCCTTAATATATTTTCCCTTATCCATAGCATTCATCACGTATACATAGTTCTGTTCTTGCCTTTGATAATCAGGTTTTCGCGGATGACGCCGTTTTCATCGCGCTTGAAGTCCTTTACCTTCTCTTTGCCCTTTGCCTTGTAGCGTACAAGGTTAGTCAACACTTTCGGGTCGAGCAGGCGGTTGATCTCATCCTGCGCCAGCACTTCGTTGAAAAAAATCTCCTTGCGCTTTTCTTCTTCCTTCATCTGCCCGCCTTCCAGCACGCAGTCCTTGTAGGGCCAGACCAGCGCCACTTCGCCGCGCTCGCGCAGGTATTTGCCGCCAATCGTCAGCCCGATGCGATTGCGAAAGCGGGTATAGGAGTTATCCAGAAAATTCTTTTGAGCGATATAGTCAATAAAAGTGTTGAGGTTTAAAATCCAATGCCCTTCGATTTCATCGAAGAACTTGGCCTTAATTTCTTTATCTGAAAGGAGCAACGTCACAAGGTCGCGGTTAATTTTCCACGCGCGGTCTTGCACAGCGGCAAGGACGAGTTCACCTTCATCGTCCACAAAGCGCGGGTCGCTTTTGAGCAGGTATATTAGTTTCGTGCTGAATGACATCTATTCTCCTTTGTTCCGTAATCCTTTCGTCGAGTTAAGCGGCATATCGACAGAAGTGAGCGGCAGCGCCAAAGAGCATGCCCGGCAAGGCCCCGAGCTACTCGCTGTCCGCTCCACTGATTTGTTATGCTATTTTTTAGATGAGTGCTTCCAGGCCTTTTCTTTCCATAATATCTAATAATTTCTTTGAAGCACCTGTAGGTTTTTTGTTGCCCTGTTCCCATTTTTGAACGGTTGAAGGACTAATATTAAAAATGCTGGCTAAAGCGGCTTGGCTCAGTCTGAATTTTTTTCTTATGGAAACAATTTTTTCCGGACTATATTCATGTATCTCTGGAAGGCAGAGATTTTCAATATTTTTCATAGTGATATCATCTACCAATCCACTTTTATTTAAGTCTTTGACTGTGCTTGTGATTGATTTTGCAATGGATTCTCTCATGATTTCACCTCAATAAAATCTCCATTTTCTATGGCTATTGTTATTTCTTCTGACGACAGTCTAAGCAAAATTTTTGCTAATTCTTTGAAGGCATTAAGTTCCTTTTGAGACAAATTCGATTTTTCGTTTTTGGCAAAGCCATGAATGAAAATGGCTCTATCATCTTTTTTGTAGCAAATAATCGTTCGTCCACCGCCACTTTTGCCTTGCCCTTCAAAACAGATTCTCTTTTTGTAAATGTGACCACCAAGGTTTGCCTCGAAATTCCCGGCCTTAACTTCTGCCAAGGCAACGGCAAGTTCATTATTTGGAATTTTCTGTTTGGATGCCCATTTTGAAAAATGTTTTGTCATTAACTCTTTCATGCTTAAACTATAACACCCAGTGATACACTTTTCAACATAGTGGTAGTTTTTTTTCGGACAATACGTTCTTGTAATGCGATAGGGCTTTTGGTGGCATAACGTGCACGTAAGCTGCGGGCGCCTGGCGCAGGCCTTGCGGATGCAGGGGCTGTGACAGGCGAGCCGTCAGCTTGAGGTGGTTGTTAGGGTGTTGTGTCTCACGGAATCGGGCGAACCGATGCCACCTCTGCCAAAATCTGTTCGATGATCGGGTCCAGCTGCCTGATGGCATCGCTGTAGTCGTGGCAGGTGGATCTTTCGGTCGTTGCGTGTGCCAAGAGCTTGTTGAATCTCCAGCAGGGGGAGTTCTTCTCCGATCTTGTCCCGTATTCCGTTTTGAGCCTCAGAAGATGGTCTGACGCGAATGATGGCAGTAGACGCTTGAGCTGGATGTCGTCTGGTCTTCCACCTCTTGAAAGAAGTATTTCCACAAGAATTCGAGTGTGAAGGACAATGGCCTCCGTCAGGGCATTCCGTAGGTATTGCCATTCTGGTCGTCCTGCCATTTCTACAGGCAGTTTCCGGTTTCTGAGAGCCCGGAACATCCAGATCTCGTAATCCATGATCTCCCACTCCCCTGCGTTTTTGCGTCTGGCTGACTCCATCGCTTGTCCTATTGACCAGCCTAACCATTGATTGACAAGAAAATTTGCCTTGATATAATGATATTAGGTCTCTTTTCAGGCAAATTTTATCTAGGCCATTATCATACCACTTTCATACCATTATATATCAAGGCGAAAAAAATATGTCAATACCCAAAAAGAAGAGGAAACTGTTAGACGAAGTACGGGATGTGATGCGGCTACATCACTACTCGATCCATACGGAACGAATATACTGTGACTGGATTAAGCGGTATATAAAGTATCATCGGATGACATGCCGAGAGGAGTTAATGAATGGTGAGGCTAAGATCGAATCTTTCCTGACTCATCTAGCAGTGGATAAGGATGTGTCACCATCCACGCAGAATCAGACCATGAATGCCCTGGTTTTCCTATACAAACAGGTGTTCAAAAAGCAGCTAGGCGAAGAAATCAATGCTGTACGGGCGATTAAGATGGAGTTGGCAGTACGTATTTCCCGCCCGTAATTTAGCTACTGATCCCCGAAGCGGCAAAATACGCCGACATCATGTTGACCCCAGTGTTATCAACAAGGCTATCAAGGTGGCTGTAGGTAAGGCAGGCCTAACTAAACGTATTAGCTCACACACCTTCCGCCACAGTTTCGCCACTCATCTCCTGCAACGAGGCACTGACATTAGAACAATACAAGCCTTGCTTGGCCACAAGGATGTCGCTACAACCATGATATATACCCATGTGCTGCAACAAGGGGGGCGGGGCGTGTTGAGTCCCCTAGATGATCTGGATATCTGAACATCTCTCTTGACTCAGATCGAGATGGATGATATAAAAAGTTCAAATTTGAGTATAAAAATGGCAAAGGCAATTCCAATCAGATTGCCATGCTTGCCTTCAGCAGGCTCGCAATGACTGGGAAGGAGCATTTTTCAGAAGGAAAAAGGGGGGGAATATGGACTTTAGATTCAGCGAGGAGGAAGAGGCGTTCCGGCAAGAGGTCCTTGATTTTCTTAAGAAAGAGCTTACCAGCAAAGGGATGAGTGTACTAACCTTATGGGAAGGAGAGACGGAAGAAGAGTGGGAATTTGCCCGGGAGTTTACTAAAAAGCTGGGGAAGAAAGGCTGGTTGGCCCTTTGGTGGCCCAGGGAATATGGTGGCTTAGGCGGTTCTGATGTGCAATACCTTATCTTTAACGAAGAGATGGCTTACTATAGGGCGCCCCGGGTGGATGTAGCTGGCACAGGTATCATAGGGCCGACTATTATGGTCCATGGCACTGAGGAGCAGAAGAAACGGTTTTTAGTCCCCACGGCGCGGGGGGAAATAATATGGTGCCAGGGCTATACAGAGCCCGGTGCTGGCTCAGATTCGGCTGCCATCCAGACCCGTGCCGTAGATGATGGTGACGATTACATTATCAATGGCCAAAAAGTCTTCACCTCACTCGCCCATCATTCTGATTACTGCTACCTGACTACCAGGACTGATCCTAATGCCCCAAAGCATAAGGGCCTAAGTTACTTCCTGGTAGACCTGAAGTCTCCGGGTATTACCATGCGACCCCTAATAAATATGCTTGGCGCTCATAGCTTTAATGAGATATATCTTGATGAAGTGCGCGTCCCCAAAGCGAACATGCTGGGGAAGAAGAATGAGGCCTGGAAGATCATGATGGCTACCCTTAATTTTGAGCGCGGGACCCTTGCCTCCATGGCCGGGCAGGCCCGCCGTGCCCTCGACGAATTGATCGCCTGTGCTAAAGAGATGCGCCATAATGGCCAGCCTCTTGCTCAAGACCCTATGGTTCGGCACAAGCTGGCTGAGCTGGCTATCGAGGTACAGGTAGCACGACTCCTCACCTATCGCGTTATTTGGATGCAAGGGAAGCGGCTTTTCCCTAGTTATGAAGCCTCGCTGGCAAAGACTTTTGGTGATGAGCTAAACTTCCGTATTGCCCGGATAGGTATGGATATTCTAGGGCTTTACGGCCAACTGGCTAAAGGTTCCAAATGGGCTCCTTTAGCTGGATGGACGGCCTCAGCCTATCAAGGTACGCTGGGTTCTCTTTTCGCTGGTGGGACACCGGAGATCCAACGGAATGTCATTTCCAACATTGGATTAGGCTTACCCCGCCGTTAACCTGGTAAGGGGTGAGGGGTAAGGAGACTTTCTCATTGAATCTTCTCCTTACTACTTACTACTTACTACTTACAGTTGTTTGCCGGATGTAGCCCTGGAGCATATAGTCTCTACCCAGCTTCTTTATCTGAATCTTTTCTAAGCGCACGGCTTTTTTAAGATCGGGAAACCCAGTCCCACCCAGCACACCAGGGGCTGATTTCCCCCCAATAATAATTGGGGCAATGAAGAAGATTACTTTATCCACAATACCAAGCTGGAGGGCGGTGGCATTTATCTCTGCCCCTCCTTCAATCATTATGCTAGCAACCTCTTCCTGGGCCAGGATTTGCATGAGCTCCGCCAGGTCTACGCGTTGATCCTTCTCAGGCAATATCAATACCCGAATCCCTCTCTCTTCTAGCTGTTTGATCTTTTCTCTGGGGGCATGTCGCAGAGTAGCAACTATAGTAGAGGCAGGGGACTGGGCTGAGAATATCTTTGCTTCCAGGGGGATCTCCAGGGTACTATCCACCACCACTTTTATGGGGTTTTTTGCCTTTACTTCGGGTAACCGGACAGTCAATAGCGGATCATCCGCCAATACTGTCCCCTTTCCAATGAGTATGGCGTCTACCTCCTGGCGGAGCTGGTGGCTCATTTGTCGGGATTGGATACCAGTTATCCAGCGGGATTGACCGCTAGCGGTAGCTAGCTTTCCATCCAGGCTGATAGCGGCCTTAAGGATAACAAAAGGTCTTTGGGTGGTAATATATTTTATGAAGACTTCATTGAGTTGATAGGCTTGTTGGGCCATCAGCCCGGTTTCTACCGGGATACCAGCCCGGATAAGCTCTTCTTTGCCTTTCCCGGATACCAGGGGATTAGGGTCCAACATGGCCAGTACCACCCTCTTTATACCGCTTTCTATAATGGCTTTAGTACAGGGCGGGGTGCGGCCATAATGACAGCAGGGCTCCAGATTGATATATAGAGTAGCGCCAGCGGCGAGTTGTTTGGCTTGTTGAAGGGCTATTATTTCAGCATGAGGTCTGCCAGCCTGGGCATGATAGCCCTCCCCGACAATCTTTCCTCTATTAGCAATAACAGCTCCCACTAATGGGTTAGGAGTAGTTTGGCCCTTGCCCCTGGCTGCTAAAGTCAGGGCCCGGTTCATGAAGTGCTTGTTAGCCAACTATTACCCATCTCTCCTCTTGTTTTGCAGGGCAGCATGAGCACCGGCTAAGCGAGCTATAGGCACCCGGAAGGGGGAACAACTCACATAATTTAAGCCTATGGAATGGCAGAAATTAATAGAACTAGGTTCACCACCATGTTCACCACAGATACCGATCTTTAAATCAGGCCTGACCGCCCTGCCTTTTTTGACCCCTATCTCCATTAATTGCCCCACGCCTTCCTGATCAATGGCTATGAAAGGATCTATCGGGTACAGGCCATGTTCTACATAAAATGGGAGGAAATTAGCCGCATCGTCGCGGCTTAGGCCATATACCGTTTGGGTCAGGTCGTTGGTGCCAAAAGAGAAGAACTCTGCCTCCCGGGCAATCTGGTCGGCGGTTAAGGCCGCCCGGGGCAGCTCTATCATAGTACCTGCTAGATAACTGACGTTCACTCCCTTCTCTGCCATTATTTGCTGGGCTATCCGCTCCACATTCTTTCTGGTAACTGATAATTCTTTTACGTGACCTACCAGAGGGATCATTATTTCAGGTAATACATTGTATCCTTCTTTTAACAGCTCACAAGCCGCTTCACAGATCGCCCGGGACTGCATATCATAAATTTCCGGATAGGTGATTCCTAAGCGGCAACCCCGGTGGCCTAGCATAGGGTTCATCTCTCGCAGGCTCTCAACCTTATGCCTGAGTTTTTCCGGCGAGACCCTCATTTCTTCTGCCAGCTTGGCGATCTCTTCTTCAGTATGGGGTAAGAATTCATGTAGAGGCGGGTCTAGCAGCCGAATAGTCACCGGTAGCCCATCCATTACCTTGAATATCTCCCGGAAATCTTTCTTCTGCATAGGCAGGATCTTGGCCAGGGCCTTTTCCCGCTCTTCTTTGGTGTCAGCCAGGATCATCTCCCGTACGGCCAGGATCCTATCACGCTCGAAAAACATATGCTCCGTGCGACAAAGCCCAATACCCTGCGCACCAAAATCTCTGGCTACCTGGGCATCATGGGGGGTATCAGCATTAGCCCGGATGCCTATAGTGCGGACTTCATCCGCCCATTCCATAAGCTTAGCAAAGTTACCCGTCAGTGTGGGCTGGACTAGCTTCACCGGCCCCAGGATTACATCGCCGGTACTGCCATTAAGGGAAATAACATCCCCCTCTTTAACCATCAAAGATTGGTTAAGGGAGAACCGGTGTTCTTTTTCATCAATCGTTATGTCTCCACAGCCCACTATACAGCACTTGCCCATACCGCGGGCTACCACGGCAGCATGGGAGGTCATACCACCTCTAGCAGTAAGGATCCCTTGAGCGGCATTCATCCCCCCGATGTCTTCCGGTGAGGTTTCTTGCCTAACCAGGACAACTTTTTCTCCCTGCGAAGCCCGTTTTTCTGCCTCTTCAGCCGTGAATACTACTTTACCTACGGCTGCGCCTGGAGAAGCTGGCAAGCCCCGGGCAATGACCTGGTATTTAGCCTTAGGATCAATCATAGGGTGGAGCAATTGATCTACCTGACCAGGTTCTACCCTTAAGACTGCCGTATTTCTATCTATTAATCCTTCCTCTACCATTTCTACCGCCACTCGAACCGCCGCCGCGGCCGTCCTTTTACCCCTTCTGGTCTGCAGCATATATAGCCTACCCTTCTGGATAGTAAACTCTATATCCTGCATATCTTTATAATGGTTTTCCAGCTTCTTATAGATTCGCATCAACTCAGCATATGCTCCTGGGAGTGGCTCTTTTAAGGATTCTATGTTTTCAGGCGTACGGATTCCGGCTACTACATCCTCTCCCTGGGCATTCATTAAGTATTCACCATAAAACCGGTTTTCACCGGTAGAGGGGTTACGGGTAAAGGCTACACCCGTGGCAGAATCATTGCCCAGATTACCAAAGACCATGGCCTGGACATTCACGGCGGTCCCCCACTCATCGGGTATATTATTGATTCTTCGGTAGGTAATGGCCCGTTGATTATTCCAGGAATTGAATACGGCGTTAATAGCCAACTTTAACTGCTCTTTGGGATCGTGGGGAAACGGAGCCCCTTTTTGCTTTCGGATCAATTCTTTATATAGCTTAACAATCTCCTTCAGCTCATTAGCCCCAAGCTCTACATCGGTTTTAACCGCTACCCTCTTCTTTACCTCTTCCAGGACCTCTTCAAAGAGGTTATGTTCTATCCCCAGCACCACATTACCAAACATGGTTAAGAATCGCCGGTAACTATCGTAGGCAAATCTCGGATTGTTAGAGACCTTGATTAAACCTTCCAACGTATCATCGTTAAGACCTAAATTTAGCACTGTATCCATCATCCCTGGCATAGATACCCGTGCGCCAGAGCGGACAGAGACTAAGAGGGGATGGTCTTTCTGACCGAATTTGGCTCCCATAGCCTTTTCTAGTTTAGCAAGATGTTCTTCTAGTTGCTCCCAGATGCCTGGGGGATATTGCTGGTTATTGGTAAAATATTCTATGCATGCCTCGGTAGTAATAGTAAACCCTGGTGGTACCGGAATACCCAGCCGGGTCATTTCTGCTAAATCAGCCCCTTTACCACCTAACAAGTCTCGCATGGCCCCATTCCCATCTGTACCATCAGGGCCAAAGAAATAGACATATTTTCTGACCATCGCTCCCCTCTCCTTTCAGCAAATAATAACTATACTCAACGACAATAATAAGCAAACGAGTTTCTTTAAAATAAACCCTAAATCCGAAACTCTAAATTCTAAACAATATCAAATGACAAGAATTCAAAATGATTATTAACCATCATTAAACTTGAATTTGAATATTTGAATTTAGAATTTGTTTAGGATTTAGTAATCAGAATTTAGGATTTACTTATGTCGTCTTATTTATGACGTTTAATATAATAATTAATTAAGCAATAAGCTATTTGGCCCTTATCTATTTAGCCTGGGGATCGTTCTCGCATTCCTTTTCGAGTTTGTATTCAATGGCATCAACCAGGGCTTGCCAGCTAGCCTCTATAATATTCCGGGATACTCCCACTGTGCCCCACTTTCCCTCCCGGTCTCCGGACTCGACCAATACCCGGGTCTTAGCTTCCGTACCGCTACTTTCATCAAGGATACGCACTTTATAATCCAGGAGGGTAAGTTCTTTGAGAGAGGGGTAGAATTTTTCTAAGGCTTTACGCAGGGCATTATCCAGGGCATTTACTGGCCCATTGCCAATAGCCGCGGTATGCTCTACAGCTCCATTCACATCGAGCATAATAGTGGCTTCACAAATGGGCTCAGCATCTCCTTGCCTTTTTTCTACAATAACCCTGAACCCCTGCAAATCAAAAAATTTCTTCCTCTCCCCTAATGCCTCTTTCATTAATAGGGCAAAAGAACCTTCCGCCCCTTCGAATTGATAACCTTGATGCTCTAATTCTTTAAGGGAGTTGAGAATCTGCTTGATCTCCGGTTCTCTATCTTTTAGGTCTATTTTAAACTCATTGGCTTTATACATAACATTGCTTTTCCCGGAAAGGTCAGAGACCAATACCCTTTGTTTATTACCTACCAACTCCGGCTGGATATGTTCATAAGTCTCTCGATTTTTTTGTATGGCGTTAACATGAATACCGCCTTTATGGGCAAAGGCACTATTGCCCACATAGGGCTGGTGGGTCATAGGTTTAAGGTTGGCCAGTTCTGAGACAAAATGAGAGACTTCCCGCAGCCGGGTGAGTTGCTCATCAGCAATACATCCCAGAGAGAGCTTGAGCTTCAAATTGGGTATGATAGAGCAGAGGTTAGCATTGCCACACCTCTCACCATAGCCGTTAATAGTCCCTTGTACTTGTTCGGCACCACATTGTATGGCCATGATAGAGTTAGCTACCGCCATTTCGGTATCATTATGGGTATGGATACCAAAGGGGATAGGCGTTATTACCTTTTTTACTTTTTCCAAAATCCCAGGCAATTCATGGACTAAAGTCCCGCCGTTAGTATCGCACATGACGATCCAATCCACACCAGCCTCTTTCGCTACCTGGAGGCATTTTAAGGCATAGGTCTGATTACGTTTAAAGCCATCAAAGAAATGCTCGGCATCGAAAATGACTTCATCGGTTTGTCTTTTAAGATAAGACAGGGTGTCATAAATCAGCTCCAGGTTTTCTTCTAGAGAGACCCCCAGGGCATATTTTACATGCAAGTCCCAGGTTTTCCCTACAATGGTTACTACTGGGGTTTGGGCTTCTAAAAGGGTTTTTATATTATAATCATCTGCGGCCTTTACTTTTGCCCGGCGGGTGCTACCAAAAGCAGCAACCTTAGCGGATTTTAGGGGGACTTTTTTAATCTCTGTAAAAAAGGATATATCCTTGGGATTGGAGCCGGGCCAGCCGCCTTCAATATAATGGATGCCTAATTCATCCAGCTTCTGGGCGATCCTCAATTTGTCTTCCAGGGAGAAACATATCTCTTCCCCTTGAGTCCCGTCCCGTAAGGTAGTATCATAGATCTTTATAGTACGACTCATACAAAAAACCTCACTTCCCTTAAAGTCAGTGGTCATTAGTCACTGGTCATTGGTTTTTTTCTAATTACTAATGACCTAATGACCACTGACTAGTAGAACGTTTCATAAAAAAGTATACAATAAAAACTTGTATTAGCCACAAAGGCACTAAGGCACAAAGAGTTATTTTTTTTCTTTAAAAACAATGAATTAGAACTTTTGTGTCTTTGTGACTTCGTGGCAAAGACTTGGTTACGCATTTGGAAACATTTTAATGTAACGAAGTACTAGTAGTCTGTAACATTAATTAATATACTTATATCGTGAGAGGGTCTCCCGTATAAGTCCAGCGAAATGGTTTTGAATTTTTGTTATACAGTTTTATAAACTCGAG
>Ga0156295_1315_pt1 | contig 15107 bp, 15 predicted proteins | sample RifCSPlowO2_12_FD_107943 | JGI IMG/M metagenome (GOLD analysis project Ga0156295, IMG submission 107943) | Nitrospinae bacterium RIFCSPLOWO2_12_FULL_45_22 | reverse complement strand
CCTTTCCACCCTCAGAATTAAGACTTATCCAGACTCACGCCCCTTGCCCGGTAAAAATTATCTAACCAGACCAATAGCTTGACATTGACACATTAACTGAATAGTCCTTGTAGCGCCTAACAGATTGTTTAGCTTGCTACCAGGCATTATTAAATCAACCGCAAAGGCGCTAAGAGCGCAAAGATTTTATAAGAAGAGGATTCAAGGATGCCAGGGTTCGAGAAATAGTTTCTCGAATCCTTGGTCCCTGGAATCCTGGTAAGTTCATCTTCCCTGGTCATTCCTGCCTGTGTCCTGGCAGACAGGCTTCGCGTCCTTTGCGTCTTTGCGGTTCTATCTAAGCCTAGATACTTTAATCTGACAAAGTTAAGATAGAATTGATTGGGTTATTTTGTCCGGGAAGTAGGTAGGTGGGGCCATCCTTGCCGGAACATCTCTGTAAAATTCAAGAAAAAATAATTTGTGCCGATAAAGTAAGTAGAAAATCTCGTAACAGCTCACGGGGTTCAGTTAACCGGGTTCAGGAAAAGACTTTAATTTTTGGTAACCGTTCACTGGGCCTGTCACCCTGAACAGAGCGAAGGGTCTCAAAGGAGAAAGATTCTTCGCTTGCTCCTTCGCTTTGCTCAGGACTTCGGCTCAGAATGACAATACGATGGAATAAATGGGTGAACGGTTATCTCTGGTTTAATCCCGCGTAAGAAAGTAGAGGAGGTGTTACATGGAACGGTTGGTATACGGTATTAGTTTGGTGAGTATATTGATGACACTCGGCCTGGGTATTGGTATCTCCCTGGCTCAGTCGTCCGGTATACCCCCTGATCAGCCATCAGCCCAGCCAGAGAAAGTAGCTTCAGAGGATAGTGGTGGTTTGACTGTGGGAGAGATTATTAATTTGAAAAAAGCTGGTATAAGTGATGTAACTATCCAACTATTGATAACCGACAAAGAACTCCCCCAGAAGATGAAAGAGCAGGCATTTGCCCAGGAGCATATCGGTACCTGGAACATCAGAGACTCACAAGGTAAAGAAGCCATCGTATATTCCACAGGCAAGAATTGTAAAGAGTGTTATGATGAACTAGAGTATTTGCGGGCATTAGAGCTCTTACGGGCTATGAGGCCTCGGCCCATCATCCGCTCTGATCAAGAACCAACCACAGGCGAATAGCAAAGTAACAGTTCGCAGGGTTCAGGGATCAGTTTTTTTCAGACAGTCTTTCCCTGACCCCTGGCAGCCGACCTCTGACAACTCTTATATAGCTAATACATTTTATTTAATCCCAGGTTAATGATCTCGAGTCCCTGCGCAGCTTCGGCTCGGCTCAGGGTAAGAGGAGGGCGGAGGCGAATGCTCCTTTCTCCGCAGCCCAATAATAATAGGCCCTGATTATAGAGGATATTTCGTAGCTTATCCCGCTCTTCAGTTGCAGGCAGATCAAAGGCAATGAATAAACCCCTCCCCCGGACATTACTTATCTGGGGCCAGGCTTCCTGGGCCATCTTTTGTAACCCTTGCAGCAGATAGTTACCTATGTCCCGAGCATTATCTATCAGCTTGTCTTCTTCTATTATCTCCAGATAACGAGTACTCCTGACCATATCTACCAGACTACCACCAAACGTGGAGCTGATGCGGCTGGGGACTTTGAAGACATTATCCACCTCATCAATCCGAGTGGTAGAGGCAATGCCAGCCACCTGGGTCTTTTTGCTAAAGGCAATAACATCGGGCTGCATAGCGAAATGCTGGAAGGCCCACATCTTGCCCGTGATACCTATACCGGTCTGTACCTCATCAAAGATCAACAGGATATCATATTCATCAGCTATGCGCCTGAGCTCTCTCAGGAATTCCCCCCGGAAATGATTATCACCACCCTCTCCCTGGATAGGTTCGATGACTATAGCGGCAATATCGTGGGGATTATCTCTTATGGCTTTATCAATTTCGGCCAAGGCCAGCCTTTCTGCCTCTATAACCCGGCTCAAATTATCCCCTGCCAAAGGGAAGAGGCATTTAGGGTTAGTTATCCTGGGCCAATTAAAGATAGGAAAATAGATAGTCTTTCTCGGATCAAAGGTGTTGGTAAGAGAGATGGAATATCCCGATCGGCCATGGAAGGCCTGCTGGAAATGGATAACCTGCGTGCCTTTATCCTTGATACACGCCTTGAGATTCTTTCGGAGCTTCCAATCAAAAGCGACTTTCAAGGCGTTCTCAACGGCCAACGTGCCACCATCAATAAAAAAATAGTGTTGGAATAGCCCCTGGCCAGCAATTCGTTGGAAGGTATGGACAAACTCGGCATACTCTACAGTATATACCTCTGGATTAGCAGGCTTAGCCAGGGCGGCCTTGAGTAGCTTCTTCTGGAAGGCCTCATCATGCATCTTTGGGTGGTTATAGCCGAGGGGCAAAGAGGCAACGAAGGTAAAAAAATCCAGGAATTCGCGGCCCTGCCGAGCATCATATAAATAGGAGCCATGACTCTTCTCCTGGTCCCACACTAGATCGAAACCATCTACTAAGATACTTCGGCTTAAGACCTCATGGACTTTATCCGGTCTGATAGGCGGCAGGTTTTTCATGGGCTATCCTTGAGATTTCTCAGTCCTATCAAGCAATAATTGTAGAAAATCCAGGGGCAGCCCCAACAGATACTTACAAGGTCTTTAGATTCTATCCTGGCTTTGATCTGCTCCAAAACTTCTGTCCAGGAAAGTCTGGTCCCAGGCCCTAAACCCAGTCGTTGGAAGACCTGGGTATCTATCTGTTGAGAGAACTTTTCAGGCTCATTCCTGGATCGTTTGCAGCCACCTTCGCCAAGATAAGGACAGCACCGGCAGATATCATCAGGGCCAGCTATCAGCTCAATCTGCGTATCCTTATGGGTATTCAGTCGCTCTACAATGTAAGCAAAATTGGCTACAAATTCCTCTGAGTACCCCTTACCCCGGAAACCCTGGATGCATAAGACATGATGCGCCCTCAATATTATCTCCATATATAATTATAACCACAATGATTACTGGATCAATTTAGGGAGGTAACCTTTGGCCTTTAAAGCGGTAATGACCTCTTTGGAGTGTTCTTTACCCCGGGTTTCTAGGTCCAGCTCTAGTTTAGTTATGCCGACGGGCAGGTCTTTGCTTAGGCGGTCATGGATAATATGGAGGATATTGGCTTGCTCCTCGGCTATCAGAGAGGTAATCTTGTTCAGGGTTCCAGGGACATCTTCCAATTCCAGAGAGACCCGTAGTAGCCGCCCACTCTTAACCAGGCCTTTCTCGATAATGCGGGCAATGGTATTGACATCAATGTTTCCCCCACTAACCACCAGCACCACATCCCCTTCTTCTATGGCCAATTTTTTCTCTTGTAAAGCAGCCAGCGGGACTGCCCCAGCCCCTTCCACCAGCAACTTCTCTTCTTCTATGAAGCTCAGGATAGCCCGTGCTATCTCCTCTTCTTCTACTAAGGCCATCTCGTCTACCAATTTTTGGATAATAGGAAAGGTCTTTTCTCCGGGCCGGTTAACTGCTATCCCATCAGCAATAGTCTTTGTTATAGTAAGTGGCTCGCATATATATCCTTTCTGGAGAGACTCATACATAGAGGCAGCACCTTTAGCCTCTACGCCTATGATCTTAATGGTGGGGTTATGTTCTTTTAAGGCAATGGCTAGACCAGCTATTAGCCCACCACCACCGACCGGTACGATGACTGTCCTTACCTTGGGTAGTTGCTGGATAATTTCTAAACCAATAGTACCCTGACCAGCAATAATATCATCATCGTCAAAAGGTGAGATAAAGATCATTCCCGTTTCCTCTGCTAATTTCAATGCCCGATCATAGGAATCATTGAAGCAACTACCATAAAGGATTATCTCGGCACCATAGGCCTTAGTAGCCATCATTTTGGTAATAGGAGTTCGCTCGGGCATGACAATGACTGCTCTAGTATGAAAATGGCTACTGGCATAAGCTACACCCTGGGCATGGTTTCCGGCCGAGGCCGCAATTACTCCTCTTTCCCGCTGCTGTTTATCAAGCTGCGAGAGTTTATTAAAGGCCCCCCGCAATTTGAATGAACCGGTCTTTTGAAGATTTTCTAACTTGAGATAAACCCGTAGCTTTTTGTGCTGACTGAAGCTCTTGGCCGGCATAATGGGTGTGGGATAGATCACTTGACGGAGTTTTTCCTGGGCCTTTTTTATATCACCTAAAGTAACCAAAATTTTATCTGATGTAGGGGCCGACCTCTGTGTCGGCCCATTTAAAGGCAGGCAGAGATGCCTGCCCCTGCAAATGGTGGCTGTTGCTAAAATATGACCACAATAATTTAGTCTATACTAGCAAAGTTTTTTAGTATCTGGATGCCTATCTCCTGGCTCTTCTCGGGATGGAACTGGGTAGCAAAGATATTATCTTGCCAGATGGCTGAGACAAATTCCTGTCCATAAACCGTTGTCGTAGCGATACATTCCTCCTGCTCAGGCTGCGGATAATAAGAATGGACAAAATAGACATAAGCACCTTCAGGAATATCGGCCAGCAAAGGGGTACTCTTCTTGATATGGATTTGGTTCCAGCCCATATGGGGTATCTTTAGCCCATCCATCGCAGGAAATCTTATTACCTTACCTTTTATAAGATCTAAACCCTGGCAGAGACCAAATTCTTCACTGGTACTGAAAAGAATTTGGAGCCCGAGACAAATCCCCAGAAAGGGCTTGCCCGCTCTTATGACCCTTAGTAAGGGGTCTATCAAATCCAATTGTAACAAATTATTCATGCATTCCCGGAAAGAACCTACCCCGGGTAATATCACCGCCCGGGCATCAAAAATATCCTGCTTGTTACTGGTAATAATGCCCTGGGCTCCTACTTTTTCAACTCCCTTCTGGACACTCCTGAGGTTGCCCATGCCATAGTCAATAATAGCTATCATCTTTATCCCTTCACAACAGATATAAAGGCCCAAATGTCAAAGCTCAAAGCTCAAATATTTTGGCATCTGGATTTTGAACCCTGGATTTCACAACTCACCCTTAGTTGACGGGACCCCCTTTATGCGCTGATTAATAGTAACAGCTTGCCTCAGGGCCCAGGCAAAGGCCTTAAATATTGCTTCGGCCATATGGTGCAAATTATTACCATACTGGAGGTTTATATGGAGAGTGATGCCGCTAGTGCTGACAAAGCCCTGGAAGAATTCCCGGATCAATTCGGCATCAAAATTTCCTATTTTACCCCGCAGCCCCGGGACATTAAAGGCCAGGAAGGGCCTGCCACTGATATCTAAAACCAGGGAAATCAGGGCTTCATTTAATGGAACCGTTGCCTGGCCAAAACGCTCTATTCCTTCTTTATTGCCTAATGCCTGCTGGAAGGCCTGGCCCAAGGCGATGCCAACATCTTCCACGGTATGGTGATAGTCAATCTCTAAATCACCCCGCCCCTCTATCTGTAAATCAAATAGACCATGCTGTGCTATCTGAGCCAGCATATGGTCAAAATATGGTACCCCCGTAGCAATCTGATGATTTCCTTGCCCATCAATATCCAATTGAATATCTATCCGGGTCTCTTTAGTAGTTCGGTTGATACCAGCTTTTCTCACCATCTATTTTATCCTTCCCCTTTATTAGTTTTGTTTCCCATCTCAAGGGAATGGGCATGGGCATTGAGCCCTTCCAGCCGGGCTAAGATCGCAGCTTTCTCTATCAGATTGCGGCTGGTCTGGCTGGGGGCATAGACAAAGTTTGTCCGTTTAATGAAATCATAGACCCCTAAAGGAGAAAAGAAACGGGCTGTATTTCCCGTAGGGAGCACATGATTAGGGCCGGCCAGATAGTCCCCCAGTGCTACCGGAGCATAATTACCCAGAAAGACTGCACCAGCATTCTTAACCCCGGCCAACATGGCCCAGGGCTCTTTGACCATAAGGAGGAGGTGCTCCGGACCGATCTGGTTTGACAGGTCCAGGGCCTGCTCTAAATTATCGGTCAGGAAGACGGTTCCCCATCGGTTCAATGAGTGGTAGATAATATCCTGTCGCCCCAGTCTTGCCTTTTGGGCTTCAATTCTCGCTACTACTACCTGCGCCAGGTCTTCTGCGTCCGTAATCAATACCACTAAGGCCTGCTCATCATGCTCTGCCTGAGCCAGTAAATTAGCGGCAATAAGGTCTGGGTCAGCCGTCTGATCGGCCAGGATAACTATCTCACTGGGGCCAGCTATTAGATCAATACCTACTTCTCCATAGACCATTTTTTTGGCGGCTGCAACATAGATATTACCTGGACCAACAACCTTATCCACCTTAGGTACGGTCTCAGTGCCAAAGGCCATGGCCGCAATAGCCTGGGCACCACCAAGCTTAAAGATGCGGTTGGCTTGCGCTAGATCGGCTGCTACCATGACATAGGGATTAATTTTATTCTGATGATCCGGGCTAGGCGGGGTACACAAAATAATTTCCTCCACCTCAGCTACCTTGGCTGGAATAATATTCATAAGCACCGATGAAGGATAGGCTGCCTTACCCCCGGGCACATAGACCCCTACCCTTTTTAAGGGCTGGATTAATTGACCGGCCCAGACCCCTTGCTCCTCTTGCTTTATCCAGGAAGAAGCCTGGTATCTTTGTTGGAGATGGAACTCTTTTATCCGCTGGGCGGCTAATTGTAATGCCCCTAATGTCTTATCATCCACAGCCTGGTATGCCTGGGCTATCTCTTTTTTGCTTACCAGCAGCTCTTCTTTGGTTAAGGGGCAATGGTCAAACCTGTGGGTATATTCTATTAATGCCTCATCACCTCTGGCTTTAACCGCCTGGATAATCTCTTGTACAGTCTGTTCCACCCCTTCGGCCCAGGCTAGCTCCATCCGCCGTACTATCTTTCCCAGTCTTTCCTGAAAGCCTTTTGTGCCACTCTTTAGGATCAACATCTCTTCAACCCGCCAACACAAGTATTGTAATTGTTCACCGTAAGTCTTTTTCTGAACCCTGTTAACTGAACCCCGTAAACTGTTACCCGGATTGTCTTACAATTATAATCTATATGAAAGACTAAACCAAGGAGCAAAAGGACAATTTTTTACTCTACCTGGAGCGGTATTATTAATGGGTTGGAGCCTCGCGCCTCAAACCAGGTTACCAACTCATCCACCATATCTATTTTTAATTGATAAACTCCGGTCTCTCCAGGTACCTTGATAGAGAAATCCAGGGTTATTTCTTCACAAGGCGCTATATCCTTAGGTAGGTCTATTCTAACAAAGTCTCTAATCAGCACCCTCCCCTGGGCATCGCACAACTGCCCCCCTAAAGTAACAAATCCGCCGTAAGGATTCCTCTGGCTCAGCCAAAGGGTATCGCCGGTGTTTTTTATCCGCAGCCTAAGGCAGAAATCGTCTCCTGTAGACACTTTACCTGGTGCGCTAATGAGTTGGATATCAGCCCTTAACACCCCCGGTACTCGACTATCCAGGCATCGGTCTTCATTGCGTAATACCAGGATAGGATGGGTCTTGGTATTAATTATAAGCCGATGAAGTAAATGGGCCCTCAACCACCGGCCTTGCTTAATGGGACGGGCTTTGGGTAATGGCAGCAAAGAGTAGAACAGGTAATAGAGCCTTTTAGCCCAGGCCCATATCCTGGAAGGAGAATAGGGCAAGGTTAGCAGTGCGTGCCAACTTTCATTATCCAACTGTATTTCAGGAGAGATAAATGGTACTACCCAGAAGCGCTTAAAACCTGCCTCCTGTCCTTTTTTATATATATCATCTATTAATATATCTTGCTCTAAAATATTGAACCGCTCCATAGCCACCCTGGACGCCGGGGCCTGGGAATGCCCTTCCCCTGGCTCAATTAATACTACACTACCAGAATTCCTTAATACCCGGTGCAATTCTTCTAAGGCTTTCTGGATATCAGGGACATGATGCAGGGTAGCCAGGCAAATAATACCGTCAAAGGTATTAGCCATAAAAGGTAGGGCTTCGATATCACCGGCAACAAAAGAGCCGTGAATATGGCTATCTAAAAACCGCTTTTTACCTATCTCCAGGGTACCGTAAGAAATATCCAGGGATACAGTCCGGAACCCTAACCTGACTAACCATTCTGATACCCAGCAAGCCCCTGCCCCCAGGTCCAGGATCAGGCCACCCGGGGGGCATTTAAGATTCTCTACCGCGGCTACAAAATCGGCTATATAGCGCAGGTTAGTATAAGGATCAAGGGGGACGAGGGGCAAGCGATAAAAAAAATCTTGCTCCTCAGCCGATAGTTGGGCAGTGCGGGTCTTCTCACCGGCCTTGCTGTCAGTCCTTTCCATGGTATATTATATTTTAGCTTAGGTAACGTTTTAGCCACGAAGTAACACGAAAGGGCACTAAATTTCTTTCAATGCAAAAAAGGATTCGAGGGTTCTAGAATCCTTGACCCCTTGGCCACTGGAACCCTTTCTAGTGGAACTTAGCGTCCTTGGTGGCTGAATATCTACAAAGACTTTAGTTGGCTAAACAGTTACAAGGGTTTATAGTCTTACTTTTGATAAATAGTTCCCAATATTGTAAGGAAAATATTGGCTTTTGCCAAATCAAAAAAGAAGGAAGATACCTAATATGTCTTCGGTTTATCTACAACCCGGCTGCGACCAGCGTATAAAACAGGGCCATCCCTGGGTATTTAGCAATGAGGTCCAGGGACGGCTAAAAGAATATTCTCCCGGCGAGATAGTAGAGGTTCTGGATGCCCAGGGCCGGTTCATTGGAAAAGGGTATGTAAATCCCAACTCCCTTATCGCGGTTAGAATCCTTACCCGGTACCGAGAAGATATTGATGGGGCCTTCTTTATGCGCCGGATTGCAGCGGCCTGGGAATATCGTCAGAAGGTCTACCCGAGGCGTGATTCTTTACGGGTGGTCTATAGTGAAGGCGATCTATTACCCGGATTAATAGTAGACAAATTTAATGATTGCCTGGTAGTCCAGTTCCATACCTTAGGTATGGAGATAAGGAAAGATGTTATCCTGGCCGCCCTGGAGTCCGTTTTTATTCCCAGGGTTATCGTCTTGCGGAATGATGTATCGGTTCGGAGATTAGAAGGTCTTCCCCTAGAAAAAAAGGTAGCGAAGGGTCTACTTTCTGGACCAATAGTTATCCAGGAAGACGGATTGCGGTTCCAGGTAGATATTCTTGAGGGGCAGAAGACCGGTTTCTTTTTCGACCAGAGCGAAAACCGCCTTAAGCTCCAGCGGTATGTATCCCAGGGAGAGGTTCTGGACTGCTTTTGTTATACTGGTGCCTGGGCGCTACATGCCGCAGCCGCCGGCGCCCGGAGAGTTATAGGGCTAGATAGCTCTCAAAGGGCCCTGGAGCTAGCCAGGATTAATGCTGAGCTGAATGGCCTAGACGGTGTCTGTCAGTTTTACCGGGCGGATATCTTCCAGGGGATAGAAGACCTGGTCGGCGATAATAAAGGGTTTGATGCTATAATCCTCGACCCGCCCTCCTTAGCCGAGAGCCGCAAGAGTCTGCCAACCGCTTTGAAAGGCTATGAAAAAATAAATTATCAAGCCCTAAAACTCTTAAAGCCAGGCGGGATATTGGTAACCTCTTCGTGTTCTTACCATATCGGCATGAGACAGCTCCAGGATGTTATACTGAAGGCAGCTAAGAAGGCTGGGAGGGCTGTTAGGCTCGTAGCATACGGCCACCAGTCACCCGATCATCCGATCTTGCTGGCTGCCCCGGAGACAGAATATTTGAAATGCCTATTCTTATTAGCCGCCTAATAACAACTCACTATGGAGAAAAATAAACTTAACATTAAAGATATGGAATTTCAGCAGCTAGAAGCCGCTCTGGTATCCCTTTCTGAAGAACCGTATCGGGCAAAGCAAATCTGGGATTGGCTCTATGTGAAACGGGTAACCAATATAAATCTTATGAGTAATCTCCCCAAAGAATTACGGCAACGATTGCAAGATAGATATTATATCAGCGGATTGGAATTGGCAGACCAAAAGATATCCCGGGATGGTTCCCAGAAGTTTTCTTTCCGCCTAGATGATGGCTATACAATAGAGACAGTATGGATAAAAATGGTGGGACACGGTACCCTCTGCCTCTCATCCCAGATAGGTTGTCGCTTAGGGTGCCTTTTTTGCCTTACCGGGAGAAAGGGGCTAATAAGAAACTTGCAGGCTTCAGAAATTATAGACCAGATACTGGCGGTTCAGGACCTACTAGAACTGAAGAAACAGAGATTTAATCTGGTGTTGATGGGGATGGGTGAGCCTTTGGACAATTATGATAATGTAGTAAAGGCATTAAGGATTATTACCTCTCCGCACGGACTAGCTATTTCCCCCCGCAGGATTACCTTATCTACCGTTGGTCTTATTAATCCCCTAAAGACCTTTGCTCAGGAGGCTCTCCCGGTAAATCTGGCCATCTCTCTGAATGCCACCACTAATCAGATAAGGGAGCAGCTTATGCCTGTTAATAAAGGCAATCCTATAGAGCTTCTATTTCGTACACTGAGGAGTTATCCTTTGCCCCCGAGGCGACGGATTACTATACAGTATGTATTAATAGAAGGTATCAACGACTCCTTGCAAGATGCCCATAGGCTAGCTGGCCTGTTAAGAGGGTTAAGGAGTAAAGTCAACCTGATACCCGTTAACTATTTTCCTGGGTCTGGCTATCGCGCCCCCCGGGGAGAGGCAGTAGAGGCCTTTCACCGGGTGCTCCAGGACCATAATATTACAGCCTTGATTAGAGAGAGTAAAGGAGCCGATATATGCGGGGCATGTGGCCAGTTAGGTGGAGGGCTTGAGAGATGGATGACCTCACCCATGCCTTAACCGGAGCCTTGATAGCCAGAGCTGGCCTGGGCCAAGTATATGGTAAGACTGCCACCCGGGTCCTCTGGCTAAGCGCCCTATTCCCTGATAGTGACATTGTCCTATCCTTTTTTGGCTTCCAGACATATATCCTGTATCATCGGGGTATTACCCACTCTCTTGTTGCCTTGCCTATATTTGCTTTGTTATTAGCGACCCTGTTTTATCGCTTCAGTCATATAAAGCGCTTCTGGTATCTAACCTTCCTGTGTAGTATAGGCCTGACCAGCCATATTATACTGGACCTCATAACCTCTTATGGGACTATGATCTTTTATCCCTTATCCGACAAGCGCTATGTCCTGGATTATGTCTTTATTATTGATCTAGTATTTACTGCTTTAGTAGCTGCCCCCTTGATCTATAGCCGTTTAACAAGCCAAAGAGGAGAAAGATTTTGTCGGCTAGCCTTGCTCCTTCTCTTCGTCTACCTTTGTGCCGCTGCCTTTCATCATAGACTGGTGTTGAACAAGCTGAAAAACATATGCCAGGAGAAGAAGCTAGTGGTGTTGGAGTTGGATGCCTTGCCTCAACCCTTCACCCCTTATAACTGGCTCTGCTTGGTAAAGACTCCTACCGGCATATATCAGACCTGGCTCCATTTGGGTCAGAACGCGGATTTTGATTTTCGTTGGTTTCCTTATCCCAATAGCAATAGGTTTATTGCCGCGGCTGAGAGATTAGATGCTGCGAAGCTTTACCGCTGGTTTGCCCGCTATCCAGTAATAGAGTATGGAGTAGAGAATCCTGAAGACAGGCACATAGTAGAATATTTTGATCTACGCTTCAATACCCGGCTATTTGGACTCCACCACGGGCGCCCCTTTGTCCTGCAAATCGTCCTCGACAATCAAGGGAAAGTGATTACTCAGTCCTTTAAATGGTGATTACTCAGTCCTTTAAATAAAGTTTTTGTAGCCATTCAGTCACCAAATGTACTAAACTGTACACCACTACTTTAGCTGGGACGTTACCCAAGATAAGGAGATAACTATTATGATGACAGTAAAAGAAGCCATTGAGAAGCGGAGGAGTATCAGGAAGTATAAACCTGATCCAGTGCCAGAGGAGCTTATCAATCAGATTCTCGAATCAGCCAGGTTGGCTCCATCGGGGGTAAATAGGCAACCCTGGAGATTCCGTGTAGTTACGGATCCCGATACCAGAGCAAAACTGAGGGAAGCGGCTTTCAATCAGAAGTTTGTCGAACAAGCTCCGGTAGTAATTGTCTGTTGCTCTGATCTCCTAACCTTTGTGAGGGATACTAATAAGCGACTCCAGGAATTGGTTGATGCAGGGGCTATACCGCCTGCGGCCTTAGCAGGATACCCTCAGGAGGAGTATACTGAGGATTGGGAGGTATTAAAGAAATTTATTCCTGAGGCGATGTTCAATACCTCAATTGCCATAGAGCATATGCTTCTAACCGCTACTGCGTTGGGTTTAGGGAGTTGTTGGGTAGCCCGGATAAGGGGGAGTGTAATCCAGAAGATCCTGGGTCTACCCAAGCATATGATACTTAATGCCTTGCTTACTATTGGCTATGCCGATGAGCACCCTTCGGCACGACCCCGCCTCCCTTTAAAAAATATCCTGGCCTAATCCATTCCTGTCTGCCAAGGCACAGGCAGGAATGCTGGCTTTCGTGTACCGGGGTGCTTCTTCCTTTTCTTCTCTGCCGCCTTTTTGGGTGATCGGGACTTATTCTGGCGCATCGAAAAAGGCTGAATAACTACAGATATTTACAAACGTGGTAATTGTAGTTAAAATGTAGTTAATGAGCGTGGTAAAAAAGACCCTACAGGAAAATTATATCTTCTTTATTCGAGAGCTTACCCGCATAGATGAAGAGATAAAGAAACTCCCCCGTGGGGGCATCTCAGTAAAGAAAATCGGCAAGTCCACATATTATTATCACCAGTGGCGGGAAGGGAAAAGATTAAAGCTATACCCTTAAGGTATCTTACGATGCTGTCTGATGAACAAATCAAGATAAGAACAGACGACTATACCTGTAGGGTCCATAATCATATAGAAACCCCTTCCGCTATTACCCCCCATATATAGAGTATAGCTTTCGCGTAAGTAAGCTTCACTTTATAACAGACTTAGCCACGTAATGATTACCTTCGGGAATCTTCACTCTTTGATTAGAATAATTGCTATAAAGAACTACGATAATATGCCCCCCAGGCTGCACTTTAATTGGACTATCGCGCTGGGTAGGTCTCCTGAACTATTTCTGCTATCAGATCGGCGATCAGATGATCTTCAGATTGTAAGCCATAAATGCCGCTATGGGAGGGATCATTTTCTTCTGGCTCATGAAATACGCTAAGATTTCTGCTATCTGGGCTCTGACTGCGGACATAGTTAAGAATATTTCCTACGTTCAAAACAGCGATTTTTGCTTTAGCGCCCAGTGTTAGCTTTGAACTGAGGATTCTACGAACTTCTCGGATCTCTTCTTGCCGGTTTCCAAGGCATAGAAACTCCAACCAGTTGACGGATAAATATTTATCGCTCGGGCGGATCTGGAATGCAGCGCCTGTGACTTGTCCCTCCTCTGTACACTGCATCGCAGAGCAATACCGGGATATGTAATCGCGGTCTGGTATAAGGTCGCCTTTCATCGTGAAGACCAAGCAAGCACTCCGTGGGGCTCCACGGTATCTATTAAAGAATCAACTGAGACGAGTCCAGACAATCTTATGGTTTTTTCCGGGTGCTTTGGATCCGGTGAAAAAATTACAAAATTAGCATCACCGGTGGTTAGGAATTCTGCTGCAAAATGCCGATTAGGCCCAGTCCGCCATTGAGCTCGGATGTTCTTAGATGGAGACAGCACAACATCAGGATAATTTAGATTGCTCGCAGATTGAAGAAATCGTACAAAGTTCCTTAATGAATCAAGTAAGATTGCGACTTCGTCGGGATGCTCTTCCTTAGAAGCTTCAACCAGGAACTCAAGGCGATTAGCAAGTCGGTGAGCAAAACAAATATTTGATTGGTCACGGATATACGAAGTAATGTTTAATACTTTTTTGTCCTCTGATACTTCTTCAATTGGATATGTTTCCCTCTTTATCTCAAAATGCGGTCGGCACGTAGAAGAATCGGCTTCAAAAATTTGTTTCCAAGGTAGATATAGACGGATCAGATCTAAACTAATCTTCTCTGATTGTTCCCGTCTGATCAAATTAGATAACTTATTTTCCCATACCTCGTGCATTTCATATTCCACATTTGAGGCTCCAGCAGGTACGTGCGGAATTAAATAATCTTTGGATGTAACATCTTGCGGCAATAGTGAATGGTTCATTCGAATCTCCTTTGTAATTCCCCATCTATTATTTTAAAAAACCAATCATCTGTTAAGTTATGAGCCTCATCTATCCATGTAACAATTTCATCCCTGACTTTAGGAGCATCATCTCCTACTGATTGAACCTGTGTTTCCCATAGTAAAGAGTCCATATCTTTCCTTTTTCCCCGGACAAAACGCAGGTGCATTGCTCCTTTTGGTTTTGTAGAAGGGAAAGAAAATCTTAAATCAAATCCCAAAGGCAACTTAGTAACTCCAGAATTTTCGAATAATCTTTCATATAGCTCTACATCCATTTTCATTTTTTCTTTCAGAAAACTGAAAATATCATTTTTTCCGTAATCAAAATCAATAGAATCAATATATCGCAGTATTAATGTATTTATCTTCAGGTTATTTTCTGCATCTGGGTATACACCAAAAATAGTATCAAGCACATGAGAGCTTCTACTTCGAAAATCATCCCATTCATACCCATCAGTCTCATTTAAAGTAATAATTCCAGGGCCTATTTGAATAAGAGGCCATTTATCCTGGCCTTTTCTGAATCGGTATTGAACGATGTATCCTGCAATTTGATCGGGCATTGTCGCAGTAGGTAATTGTTCAAGGAAAGGATATTCGCTACTAACTTTATCATGTATTTTCCCAATTAATAATTTATAGTTCGGATCTATATAAATATCTGCCTGTTGTTTCTGTGGTTCCCATCGTAACTCAAATATTGCCTCCACAAGAGGCTTGTTTTTTAAGATTATCCTGGTCATCCTTTGCGCCCCAGTACCTTTTCTGAAAGTGTCTTTTCGTATATATCGGGAAAATCGCCCGTACTTTTATAGCTATTAATCAG
>Ga0156295_1256_pt1 | contig 15184 bp, 13 predicted proteins | sample RifCSPlowO2_12_FD_107943 | JGI IMG/M metagenome (GOLD analysis project Ga0156295, IMG submission 107943) | Nitrospinae bacterium RIFCSPLOWO2_12_FULL_45_22 | reverse complement strand
GCCCCGTCAGGTGGTTATTGAGGCCCTAATAGCCGAAGTGTCGCTGGATAGGTCTACCCAGTTTGGTATAGAAGCCCTCTTTACCACGAAGAGTACCACGGTAGGAACCGAATTTGGAGGAATAGCGGCAGATATTGCGAAAAGGGCTATCCCAGCCGGAGGGCTTACCTATAATGTTGTTCGAGGAGATGTGATAGCTACCTTAAATGCCCTGGCCAGCGAGAATAAAGTACATATCCTTTCCACCCCCAAGATCATTGCCTCAGACAATAAAGAAGCTTCGATTGATATTGGTGCCGAGGTACCCCTGGTAACGACTGAGTTCCGGGATGTTACCGTGGCTGGGGCGGTCCAGACTACTATCGAACGCCGTAATACTGGGGTGATCCTCAAAGTTACCCCCCATATTAACTCTACCGGCTTGGTCACCTTAGAGTTAAACATAGAAGTGAGTGAGGCCCAGCCACGAACAGTAGAGGGTCAGAGCGATATAAGCATCTTTCAGCGGAAAGCCCTTACCTCGTTGGTGGTACAGGATGGTCAGACACTTCTTATTGGTGGCTTAATGGAAGATACCAGGCGCCGGAGCCGGGAAGAAGTACCTTTCTTCGGCCGGTTGCCACTGCTGGGGAACCTTTTCAGTAGTACCAACCGCTCCATGAAGCAAACCGAACTTATTGCCCTCATCACACCCCATGTGGTGCGAACCCTGGAAGAGGCAGAAAAAGTTACTAAGGATTATAAAGACAAGGTAGATATCCTGCGGAGAAAGCTGCAGGAGATGAGGGAGCATGAGCTCCTGTAAAAGACCGGTAATCGTTCAGCATGTATTTGCAAGATAATCTTGGCAATTAATGGACAGGATCACTAGAGGGGGAAGAAAACCATGGCTAAAGACTTAAGGAGTTTTTTGGGTCAACTAAAGGCGGCCGGGGAACTGTTAGAGATCGAGGAAGAACTAGGGATTACTTTTGAAATTCCCGCTGCGATTAGAGAAATAGATAAGAGAGTGGGAAAGGCGGCTTATTTTTCTCGGCCTAAAGGCCATACGATACCCATAGTAGCTAATCTCTTGGGCCAGAAAAAGCGCTTAGCCTTAGCCCTGGGGGTTGAGGAAGAAGGATTGATAGAGGAGTATTTCCGGCGGAGACAAAATCTTACTAAACCCACGCTTGTAGCTGATGCTCCGGTAAAGGAGGTGATTATAAATAAGGATATAAGCATATCAAAGACTATCCCGGTATTAACCCATCACCAAAGAGACGCCGGGCCTTACTTTACCTCGGCCGTCACTATGGCTAAAGACCCTGAGACCGGGATACGGGGTATGGGGTTACACCGTATACAAGTTAAGGATGATGATACTATAGGGATATTTTTGGCCACACCTCCTTTATCCCATTTTCTTAAAAGGGCAGAGGAGCAAGGCCGGCCGTTAGAGATAGCTGTTGCAGTAGGTATGGACCCTATAACTTTCTTCGCCTCGGTTATATGGGCGCCACAAGGGATTGATAAGTTTGATATTGCCGGGGGATTAAAAGGGAGTCCCATTGAATTGGTAAAGGCAGAATCTGTGGACCTGGAAGTACCCGCCAGGGCTGAGTTTGTTTTAGAAGGATATATAATTCCCCACAAACGGGATAAGGAAGGTCCTTTTGGAGAGTCTACCGGTTATTACTTCAGTTTTGATAACCCAGTAGGCAAGATAAAGCTTATAAGCCACCGAAAAGATCCTATCTACCATGCCCTTATGCCTTTCTCCAGCGAAGAAACGGTATTACTCGACCTTTCCTGGGAGTTGGACAATTTAAAAGTTATCCAAACGGCTTTTCCCAATGTTATGCGGATGCATTTGCAGGCATTGGGAGAGATCATGCTTATTCAAATAGCTAAGGACTCAGAAGAGGATGCCAGGAAAATATTCCACTATCTCTTTCCGGTCAATCCTTTTGTCAAGCTGGCCATAGTGGTTGATGCCGATGTAGATATATATGACCCTCGGGAGATAGCCTGGGCTGTAGCTACCCGCTGCCGACCTAATTGCGACATTACCATTATGGAAGATATGCCCGGGGTAATGATTGATCCTTCTACTAGTGGGGGAGAGCGGACGGATGATTTAGCGCTACTAATAACCCATACTGCTAAAATGGGCATTGATGCCACTAAACCACTGAATGAATTAGATCGGTATGAGAAGATTGCTGTCCCTGAGCATATAAAAGAAAAAGTCCAGACCCTAATAAAAAAGTATGTTTAGCCGTGATGGGGATTTAGCCACGGGTGAACACGGATAAACACTGATTCTTGCCTTCATTGCAAAATTAACAAGGTAAAATTAGCAATTAACAAGGAGGAATTAATTTTGAAATGCTAATTGCTAATTTTGCAGTGTCTATCCGTGGCTAAAAACCTAATTTTGACTAACCAGTTATAAAATTAGAGGAGGTGGAGCGATGAGGAGTAGGATTGTATCTTTAGTATTGGTCATAATTTTATTATTGGTTCATTCTGGAATTGCTTTTGCTGCGCCAGCCAGAGACCGAGGAGTAGCTACTGAGGTGGGGTTAGGAATAGGCAGCTTTGCCCTCTCTATATTTTACTCTCCGGCAAAGATTGTATACTCCGCTTTTGGCGCTACTATCGGGGGTCTAGCTTATGCTGTTACCATGGGGAATAGTGAGATAGCCCTGGGTATAATAGAGCCCGCCTGCCGTGGTACTTATATTATTACCCCCGCTATCTTAACCGGGCAAGAGAAGTTAGAGTTTGTGGGGCCAACTTCCCGTCGCCAGTCCACCACTCAAACCGGGCAATAGGAAGATTGAACAAATACTAAGCACTAAATCCTAAACAATATCCAAATCCTAAAACCTATATTCCGCACCTTTGACGTAGAGAGAAAATTAATTTCCTCCCTGCCTGTAGCAGACAGGTCAAACCTTCCAAGTTGTGGTAAGCAAAATCTAAAACGGAGCATAAGATTAAAGACTTAAACACAAATGGCACGAATGGACGAATTGCACAAATACTTTTTAGGATTTATCCAATTTGACAATGGCAAATTAACTGATACTGGTTATTCCTCGATCCTTAGTAAAACTGCGTCACCCTGGGATTGACCGCTACAAATTCCAGCTAATCCCAATTCTTTCTTTCGCCTCCTTAGCTCATATATCAGGGTCATTAGGATGCGGGCGCCCGTTGCCGCCACGGGGTGACCCAGGGCAATAGCCCCACCATTCACATTTACCCGGTCAGCCTCTAGCCCTATTCTCTTGATAACAGCCAACGCCACTGCCGCAAAGGCTTCATTGATCTCATATAAAGCGATATCATTAGGAGAGAGTCTGTTTTTTTCTAAGAGCTTTTTTATCGCAATAGAAACACCACTATCTAATTCGGGTGTAGGGGCTGCGGCCCATGCATGGGAGACTATGGTAGCTAATGGTTTAAGGCCCAATTCTTTGGCCTTGTTTCTGGCCATTATAAGCAATGCCCCAGCCCCATCATTTACGCCGGGGGCATTACCGGCAGTCACACTGCCATCCTTGGAAAAGGCGGGTGGTAATTGGGCCAGCTTTTCTAAAGTAGTATCGGACCTCGGGAATTCATCTACCTCAAATAGCTTGGGTTCACCTTTCTTTTGGGGTATTGGCACGGGTGTGATCTCTTCTTTAAACTTACCCTCCTTAATGGCCTGGCTGGTGTGCTGCTGACTCCTCAAGGCCCAGCGGTCTTGATCTTCCCGACTAATACCATTTCGCTGGGCGAGCCTTGATCCCAGGATGATCATATGGACATTCTCATGGGGGCACAAGAGCCCATCTGCCAGCATGGAATCTTCTATCTGGCCATGGCCCATGCGCAAGCCCCATTTGGCCCCCCGAACCAGATAAGGTGTCTGACTCATGTTTTCCATACCCCCGGCAATAACGGTATCTACATCACCACAGCGGATCATCTGCTCCGCCAGGGTTACTGCCCTCAGGCCAGAGGCACAGGCCTTATTCAGAGTATCAGAACCAACCGATACCGGTAAACCGGCTTTGATAGTTGCAGTCCGGGCCGCTACTTGGCCCCCTCCGGCCTGAACCACTATACCCATAATGGCGTAATCAACCAAGTCTCCAGAAATGCCTGCTCGTCTTACTGTCTCTTTAATAACTATACTTCCTAAATCAGTGACATGGATATCTTTTAGGCTACCACCATAAGAGCCAAATGGGGTCCGTGCTGCACTGATAATAACTGCTTCCTTTCTTTCCATACCTTTCCTCCTCAAAGTTTATCAACGGGACTACGCAGGGCTAAACCCACGCTTACCGCAGCCAATGGTGACATATCCCTGATATATTCCGGATCAAATTCTCGTTCATCCACTTTAATATTTTTAAACGGATTACTGATCTCTAGCGGACAATGTAAAATCTCTGCTAATAACTGCTCAATACCATCAATCCTGGTACACCCCCCACTTAAGGCCAGTTTGCTTATATCCTTTTCTGGGCCAGAGGAATGGAAAAAATCCAGCGATTCATTGATCATAAGGGCTAAATCCTGAGTTACCGAGACCATAATAGGGACAACCTCGCTGCTAGAAATACCCTTTACCATTATCCCCAGTTTTAGCCGTTCTGCATCCTCATCTGAAACCTTTAATTGATCCGCTATAGCGTGATTATACCGATTACCACCAAAGGGGATATCTCTGGTAAAGGAAGTAATACCATCTTCTAAGATGTTAATGTTGGTAATATTGGCTCCAATATCAATTAATCCTATTACTCCTGGGTAGGTACCATAGTTGTGTTCGTAGGAATTTTCTATGGCAAATACGTCTACATCTATAATGGCCGGATTAAGACCTGCTCTCTGGATAATATCAGAATATTCCTGGATCTTTTCACTCTTAACAGCCACAAATATCACCGGCATCTGGTTGGTTTCTTGGTCTTCCTGGGGCAAGATATAAAAATCTAGATTTACATCCGCTATATCATAAGGGATATATTGTTCTGCTTCGGCCTGGATAGCTTCTGCTAGTTCCGCTTCAGACATGACAGGCACCGATATCTTCTTTATTACTACTGATGATCCAGAGACTGCCAGGGCTACATGCTTAGTCTTTATCTTCTCACTAGCAGCCAGATTCTTAATCGCCTCAACTACCGTATCGGGTTCATTAATTTTTTCCTCAGTGATAACCCCCGGGGGTAATGGGATCATGCCAAAATTCAATAGCTTATACTCCCGCTTTAGCCGCTGGAGTTGGACCAACTTGATCGAGTAAGTACCAATATCCAGGGCTATAATAGGTCTATCCTTAAATAATTTTAACAAATAGCTCATCTTCTTCATAGCTCCAAAGCAGGTTTTTCATGGGTTATGTCAGCAATCTTATCCTGCAGCTCATCAAGGCGTACCAGGAGAGAATTAATAATCTTGGCTGCAATCTCTGGATAGTCTGTAATAGTATTCCTAAGCTGGTCACCAGGGAAAGCCTTTACGATGCTCTTTCCTCGGGAAAAGACACTGAAAGTCCTGGGCTTATTTTGTAGGGCACTCATCTCACCAAAATACTCATCCGGTTGAGTAATTTCCCCTATCTGCCGATCATTCTTGGTAATTATAAGCCTGCCCTGGATCAACCTATAAAAGTTGGTATCGGTGTTGCCCTCCTTGATAATTAAGTCCCCATCTTCAAATATCTTCTCATCTGGGTTGATCAGATAACCGGGCAATATCTCCTTTTCCTTAACGGTCTTCTTCAAGATCTCATCCAGGGTCGTTAGCCCCTCCCGGGTCTTTTGTAATGCCTCTTGCCGTAAGGTCTTCATACCCTCCTTTATAGCAATCTTGCGCAATTGTGATTCTGAGACATTGGCCAGGATAGCTTGATTAAGCTCCTCAGTCATCTCCATCATCTCATAAACTGCTACCCTTCCTTTATAACCAGTGCCAGCGCAAGCCGGACAACCTTTACCATAAAAGAGCTTCAGGGTCAAATATTCTGATCGGTCAAAACCTGCTTCTTCCAATAATCGCGAGCTGACTTTCTCCAGGGGTGTTTTGCATTTTTCGCAGATTCTCCTGAGGAGCCTCTGGGCCAGTATCAAAGAGACCGCAGAGGCAATCATGTAGTTAGGGATGCCAATATCTATTAGCCGACTGATAGTGGAAGGGCAGTCATTGGTGTGGAGGGTGCTGAAGACTAAGTGACCCGTCAAGGCGGCCTTGATAGCTATTTCTGCCGTCTCTAAATCGCGGATCTCGCCCACCATGATGACGTCTGGGTCTTGCCGTAAAAAGGACCGGAGGGCATTAGCAAAGGTCATCCCGATCTCTTCCCTAATATGCACCTGGCAGATACCAGGGAAATTATATTCCACGGGGTCTTCGGCGGTAAGGATCTTTCGGTCAACCGTATTGATCACGTTGAGGGCAGAATAGAGGGTAGTAGTCTTGCCACTGCCAGTAGGGCCAGTTACCAGGATCATACCATAGGGTCGCTTTATGGCCCGATAGAGCTTATCCAGCCCCTCTTTAGTAAACCCCAGCCTGGTCAGGTCTACGTTAAGGGAAGACTTATCCAGGAGTCGTAAGACGATAGACTCTCCAAACAGGGTAGGGAGCACGGAGACGCGAAAATCTACCGCTTTAGTCTTACCCAGTTTTAGCTTTATGCGGCCATCCTGTGGTATCCTTCGTTCTGAGATATTGAGTTTGGCCATAATTTTTAGGCGGGAGACAATGGCACTCTTGATCTGAATAGGGAGGTTTAAGGATTTATAGAGCGAACCATCCAGCCGGTAACGGACATATAGGGACTTCTCAAAGGGCTCCAGATGAATATCGCTCACTCCCTCTTTTATGCCCTTAATCAAGATCCCATTAACCAGTTTTATGATGGGGGCGTCGCTGGCCGAATATTGATCGGTAGTCTCCTGGACAACTTCCTCACCTTCCAGGGTAAAGGTTTCGGTGGCTTCGGCTATTATAGAGCCAAAATCCTCTACCTCGGCCAGGGTTACCTTCTCTTCCTCCTCTTCCCGGGCTATCAGCCCTCGGTATTCTTCTTCGCTTATCTGGTAGTATTTCCTATAAGCATCTACAATCTCCGATTCTAGAGACACTCCGGTCTTAATAGATAGCTTGGTAAAATGCTGGAGGGCTTCAATTGCCTTGGGGTTAGTGGGGTCTACCATAGTAACTAGGAGGACATTGTTATTAAGATTGATGGGGAAGGCCAGATATTCTTTGACTACTTTATAGGGTAAAAGTTTAGGGAGGGCTTCATCAATATGGCGTCCAGAAAGGGTTATGGCAGGAAAATTGTATTTTCTACTCAGGAGATTAACTATTGTTCCAGCGTCTATGTAACCAAGTTTTACCAGGATGCTGCCGATCCTACCGCCGTTCCTCTTCTGGTACTGTAAGGCTTGATCCAACTGGCCCTTGGTAATCTGGCCCTCTCTGCACAGTATCTCGCCTAGCTTTTCTTGGTACCTATACTGGGTGTCATCCCGGACGGTTTTAGTAAAACTGCTTATGCGCTCTTTGGTCTGTGCCATTAATGCCGCCACAAGCTCCAGCCCTTCTCTTTAGAAGAGTGCTCTTCTTCCTGGGCAAATTCACGGAGTAATTCCTCTTGCCTTTTAGTCATTTTAGTAGGGGTCTTCACCATGACCTGGATGATTTGATCTCCTCGACCACCACCCCTTAAATAAGGTATCCCTTCGCCTTTTAAATATACAACCTCACCAGACTGGATGCCTTTGGGTATGGTCACTTTTTTGTTTCCATTCAAGGTTGGAACCTCTATCTCGGCTCCCAGTGCAGCTTGAGGGAAAGATATAGGGATCTGGCATATAATATCATTCCCCTGCCTCTGGAAAAATTCGTGCGGTTCAACGTAGATAAAGATATAAAGATCCCCGCGTGGGCCCCCGTTTACTCCCTCTTCGCCTTCAGCCCGCAGGCGCAGGCGAGAGCCACTTTCTACCCCGGGTGGGATTTTTACTGAGAGCCGTTTTTTTCTTCTGACTCGACCCTTCCCCCGGCAATCAGGGCAAGGATCATTAATTATCTGGCCTTCACCCCTACAATATGAGCAGGTACTACTCATGGTGAAGAAGCCTTGCGACCGCGTACTTTCTCCCCTTCCCTGGCAATAGGGGCAAATAGCCGGGCTGGTACCGGGCTTAAGGCCAGTAGCACGGCAGGTAGTGCACCTCTCTAATTTATTTATCTCAATTTCAGTATCTTTACCAAAGGCTGCATCCAGAAACGATATAGACAGGTCATACCGCAAATCCGCTCCGGCCTGGGCGCTGGTTCTACTCCTGCTCCTGGTGCTGGTGCCAAAACCAAAAAAATCGCTGAATATATCACTGAAGCTAGAAAAGATATCATCAAAGCCAGTAAAACCACTAAAGCCAGTCCCTCTTAAGCCTTCATGACCAAACCGGTCATATAATGACCTTTTTTCCGGGTCCCTAAGCACTTCATAAGCCTCGGCTGCCTCCTTAAACTTCTCTTCGGCCTCTTTGTTGCCCGGGTTTCGGTCAGGATGATATTTGAGGGCCAATTTCCGATATGACTTTTTTATCTCTTCTTCAGAGGCATTGCGTGAAACACCTAGAATCTCATAATAATCCCTCTTTACCATGACTACCTAAGAAATCTTTCCCCTTCCTGTAATTTAATGGGAATTTTCGGCTATATATTTCCCCACCCTGACCTTTGCGGGACGAATAAGGTAATCGTCCCGAACATACCCTGGTTCTATCTCTTCCAGAATCATGTTATCTTCTTCTTTCTTAGTAGCCGCTACTACTTCAACGGCTTCGTCTGTCTCTGGGTTAAATACTTCTCCCCTTCTATTCAATCTTTGCACCCCATTGATACTCAGTTGGTTCATGAATTGGTCCCGGATCATCTGGACCCCTACCCTAAAGGCCTCCGGGTTTTGAAGTCTTCTGCCGGAATCCAGGGCCCTATCCAGATTATCCAGTATTGCAAGGAATCCCTTAATAAGATTAAGTTTCTCCGTCTCCACTCTCCTCTCCATATCCCGGGTAAGGCGGCTACGAAATTCTTCATTCTCTTTCTTTATTTCAGCTATGTATTCTCTTAGTTTATTATCTTTCTCTTCCAATTTTTGCTGCAATTCTTCCAGATAAGTAGGTAGCCTCCTACTCTCTTGGGGCCCTGGCCCTCCTTCTACTTGCAACTCATCCCTTCCTCTCCAGAACCGCCTATCGCTAACAGTAAACCGAGGAGATTTTTCTCCCTCACCATGGTTTTCTCCGTTCCGATATCTATCGTTGCCTGCCATAGGTTCTTTCTCTCTCCTTCCTTTCTTAAGAGGCTTGGTTTACTTCCCGAATATACCTCATCCGTAAGTCGTACAATATATTATCTATTAGATTTTCCTCTTCCGGGGTTAAGTTTCCCTTAGTCTTTTCCTTCAACATATCTATTATATCAATAGTCTGCCTAACCATAGGGAGATTTTTTTCCTTCTTGTTGGTTATTGGATCAGGGATATCACCAAAATGTAATAGGGCGGTACTGCTAATAGAGAAGAGAAAGGTAGGAAAATCCATCGCTGGTAAAGGAGTAGATGGTTTTTTGTCTTCCAGGGTTCTTTTCTGCCCTTCCTCTTTCTCTCCTTCTTCCTTTGGGCGAACAGAGTATCTTTTATCAGTAACCGTAAACCCTTTTTCCTGATCTTCCTTGCCCATATTTCTCTTCTCCTGAAAAGCCTCTTTAGCGGGATTTATAAAATCCTGCTTATTGCTATGGCGCCATAAGTCCTGAAGACAAGACTCCTGGGTCAACTAGATGAAGTTTGAGCTGATCTTCTTTTTATTTATTATAACCTTTAATCCTGACTGATTCTAGAAAATAATGAATCTTTTATTTACCAACCTCAATCTTAACGATCTTATTAGGGGGTGCTTTCATTAAGCTATAATTATGGGTTTGGAAACGCTGTTCAAAATGATTCCTTACTTCCTGGTCAATATATTCTAACATCTCCCAGACAAATTTGCGCATCTCGTCCATTTTTTGCTGAATACTAAAGATAACCTCAATACCAGCCAGGTTTACTCCCAAGTCTCTGGTGAGATTCAGTATCTTGGATATCCTATCTACGTCCTCGCGAGAATAAAGTCTGGTATTACCCTGGGAACGACGGGGCCTAATCAGCCCTTCTCTTTCATATAACCTGAGGGTTTGGGGATGAATACCAAACATCCTGGAAACCACGCTGATGGTAAATAGTTCGTCCTTAACTGATGCCATAGTTAGTACCTTAAGTCTATCCGGGGATTATAGGGATTCCGGTCGCCAAACCGCTTCAGCAACTCTTTAGAAGCCTGGTCTATTTCTCTGGGGATCACTATCTTAATGGTAACATAGTGATCACCCCGGCCACTACCCTTAAGGTGGGGGACACCTTTGCCCTTCAGGCGAAACTTCTGGCCACTTTGGGTACCCTCAGGGATAGTCATGGTAGCCTTACCATCTATGGTTGGCACCTCTATTTTCTCGCCTAAAACCGCCTCGGTAACAGTAATGGGAACCTCGCAATAAATATCATCTCCTTTCCGCTCAAAAAGCGGATGAGGCTGTATTTTGGTAATGATATATAGATCGCCCGGTGGTCCCCCATTTGTCCCGGGCTCTCCTTTGCCGGCTACCCTTATCTTTGAACCCGTATTTACCCCTGGTGGTATCTTGATCGTTATATTTTCTACCTTTGGGATCATGCCCGTACCAGCACATGTCTGACAGGCAATCATGGGTATCTCTCCCGTTCCCCTGCAACGGGGGCATGGCTCCTCCATCAGAAAAAGGCCCTTCCCTGTTCCTTGCTGGCCTGAACCCTTACAATTCGGGCAAGTGCGTCCCTGGCTCCCTCGCTGCATACCATTGCCGGTACAGCCATAACAGTGATCATTTCTACTGAAACTTATCCTGGTTGAAATTCCTTTGAAAGCGTCTTCTAAGCTTAGCTCTAAAGAATAGGTAATATCTTTACCTTTTGCTGTTTTATGGTAATAGGGACTTTTACGCCGGTTTCCGAAAAACTGTTCGAAGATATTACTGAAAGGGGCGCCTTTTTCACCAAAGACCGAATTTAAATCGAAGTCAAAGTCTCTAGTGGTATAAGTATATGCCTGGGAAGGATCAAAACCGCTTTGAAAGGCTGCATGGCCAAATTGATCATATTTTTTCCGCTTCTCTTTGTCGCTTAATACCTCATAGGCTTCAGAAATCTCTTTAAACTTGGCCTCCGCAGCCTTATCACCAGGATTAAGGTCTGGATGGTATTTTCGTGCTAATTTTCTATAAGCCTTTTTGATTTCGGTGGCACTTGCCCCCCTCTTTACCCCTAAGGCTTCATAATAGTCTTTTTTGGTCATGTTATCACCTCGCGGGAGGCATTTATACCCAGGAAGAATATCCCCTTAGCTCTCCTCGAATTCGGCATCCACTACCTCTCCATCACCTTTAGGAGGCCGCTGGGATCCCCTTTCTTTTTCGCCATCCTCACCGGCCCCGGAGGAGCTGCCAGTACCGGCATAGGCATGCTGCTGATACATTGCCTCAGCCAATTTATGAGAAGTCTTAGTCAAACGGTCCATACTACTCTTTATCCGCTCACTGTCTCCACTTTCCAAAGCCTTCTTGGTATCCTCTATTGCCTCTTCAATCGGCTTTATATCGCCGGTTGACAATTTATCCCGATGTTCATTAAGGGTCTTTTCCGTGGTATAGACCAAAGAATCGGCCTGATTTCTTATCTCTACCTCTTGCCGTCTATTTTTGTCTTCCTCGACATGGAGTTCTGCTTCTTTCACCATCTTCTTGATTTCTTCCTCTGTAATACCACTGGAAGAGGTAATAGTAATAGCCTGCTGCTTACCAGTACCTTTATCTATCGCCGAGACATTAAGGATGCCATTGGCGTCTATATCAAAAGTTACTTCTATCTGCGGCATGCCGCGGGGTGCTGCTGGAATGCCTACCAGATGGAAGCGGCCTAGGGTCCTATTGTCCCGGGCCATATCCCGCTCACCCTGTAATACATGGATCTCTACACTGGTCTGGTTATCTGCAGCGGTAGAGAAGGTCTCACTTTTACGGCAAGGGATAGTAGTATTCCGCTCGATTAAACGGGTCATTACCCCCCCCAGGGTCTCGATACCCAAAGACAGAGGGGTAACATCTAATAGCAACACATCTTTTACCTCACCAGCCAGGACTGCCCCTTGTACAGCCGCTCCTATCGCTACTACCTCATCAGGGTTTACCCCCTTATGGGGGTCTTTCTCAAAGAATTTCTTCACCAGTTCCTGTACCTTGGGTATTCTAGTCGAACCACCCACCAGGACTACCTCGTCAATATCCTTAAGGCTTAATCCTGCATCTCTCAGTGCTGCTTCACAAGGACCCAGGGTCTTTTCTAGGAGATCGTCCACTAACTGCTCAAACTTGGCCCGGCTCAACTTCATATTTAGGTGTTTAGGGCCAGAGGCATCGGCTGTTATAAATGGCAGGTTAATATCGGTCTCCATAGTAGTAGAGAGCTCCATCTTGGCCTTCTCGGCTGCTTCTTTCAGCCGCTGCGTAGCCATGGGGTCCCGGCTCAGGTCAATCCCCTGATCCTTTTTGAATTCAGCAACCAACCAATCAATAATCCTCTGGTCCAGGTTGTCACCTCCCAGATGGGTATCACCATTAGTAGCCTTTACCTCGACTATATTATCCCCTACTTCCAGTACCGATATGTCAAAAGTACCTCCACCAAAATCGAATACTGCAATAGTCTCGTCCTTCTTCTTATCCAAACCATAAGCCAAGGCCGCGGCAGTAGGTTCGTTAATTATCCGCAGCACATTCAAACCAGCAATCTTACTAGCATCCTTAGTGGCTTGCCTCTGGCTATCATTGAAATATGCTGGTGTAGTGACGACCGCATCAGTAACCTTTTGCCCTAAATAGTCTTCGGCGGCTTGTTTCAGCTTTTGTAGGACCATAGCAGAGATCTCTGGGGGGGGATATTCTTTGTTCCTTATTGATACCCGGGCATCACCATTGCCGGCCCGGATTACTTTATAAGGAACCATCTTCATCTCTTCATTAACTTCTTCATAGCGCCTGCCCATAAACCGTTTAATTGAGTAGACAGTATTTTCCGGGTTGGTAATAGCCTGCCTTTTAGCTACCTGGCCCACTAACCGGTCACCATCCTTGGCAAAGGCTACTACCGACGGGGTAAGCCTGCTACCTTCTGGATTTGTGATAACCGTTACGTCACCACCCTCCATCACTGCTACCACAGAATTGGTGGTTCCTAGATCAATACCAATAACCTTGCCCATATATTTGACCTCCTTGCTGAAAGCTATGAGATAGCGCTTACTCTACCATTTAAAGGGATAAAAAGGGCTATAAAAAGCCTTTTCTAGCCAGACTTAAATCGGTGTAAATATAATATTTTAGTCTGTTATTGTCAAGTTAAGGGGCTTGATCCGTAAAGGATATGCCTAAATGTAATCGTTAAGCTATCAGCCATCAGCACTTCAACAACCAAAGCAAATTGCTTTATTCCAGCCAACAAATTTAAAAGCCGTGATGAGCTATTAGTAGATAAAGGGATCAGTCCATGCAAGCTATGTAATCCTTGAATAGGAAAGGGATGGGATGGGGTCATTATATGTCCCCGTAATTATCAAAATTCATTTGACACTATAGAGAGCTTTTGTTAATCTTTAACATAACCTAAAGAGAAATATTTATACCTTTGTACGGCACAACGGGAAATAAGCTAAACATCTCAAAACAACTCTTGGGGAGGGAGGGATTTAATGCAGCGGGTCTTAATTACCGGAATAACGGGTTTTGCTGGGAGTCATTTGGCGGAATATTTATTGACTATGCCGGATATAGAGTTATATGGCATTAGGCGCTGGCGTAGCCGGACGGAATTTATTGATCATATATCGAACAATATCAAGACCCTGGAATGTGATTTGCGGGATCAGACCTCTGTAACCAATATAATAAGAGAGATTAAACCCGATAAGATATTCCATTTGGCAGCTCAAAGCTTTGTCCCTACCTCCTGGCATGCCCCGGGTGAGTCTTTAACTACTAACATCATTGGTAATCTTAATATCTTCGAAGCAGTGAGGCATCTGAATATCAATCCCTGGACCCAGGTGGCCTGTTCCAGTGAAGAATACGGCATGGTTTACCCTGACGAACTACCTATCAAAGAGACCAATCCCTTACGGCCTTTAAGCCCTTATGCAGTGAGCAAAGTAGGGCAGGACTTCCTAAGTTACCAATACTACATGAGTTATAAATTGAATGTTGTACGAACCAGGGGTTTTAACCATACTGGTCCACGGCGGGGAGAGGTATTTGTATCATCTGATTTTGCCAAGCAGATTGTTGAGATCGAAATGGGAAAAAGAGAACCTGTCATTTATGTAGGGAATTTAGAGGCCATAAGGGACTTTACCGATGTACGGGACATGGTTAGAGGATATTGGTTGGCATTGGAGAAAGGTATGCCTGGAGAAGTATATAACATATGTTCTGGCAAAGGTTACAAAATCCGCGAGATTTTAGAGATACTCTTATCTATGAGCGATAAAAAGGTGGAAGTAAGAGTAGATGAAACCCGGTTACGGCCCTCTGATGTACCAGTATTAATCGGTGATTATACCAAATTCCGGCAACAGACCGGGTGGGAACCCACCATCCCCTTCAAAAAGACCATGGAAGATCTCTTGAACTATTGGCGGGAAAAACTGGCGGGCCGCTAATACATGGTTTCTATGTATTCTTTCTTTTCTGTAAACTGGCTATGACCGGTTAGCTTATCCACGGGCTTAAGGTGTAAGAACCAGTGCAGGGGCCGGGCAACAAGATAGTCCAGGGTTACACCTAACGGATTAAGGGCATTGGCTATGATTCTCCAGGGTTGTCCGGCTTGTCGGAGGTCATACTCATCTGCCCAACTAGCAGAAGCTATTAGAAAAATAATGACAACCACCAGGGTTAAGCTTCTTATATACTGAATATACCGACCCATCCTCCCCGCCTCCTTTTTGTCTTAAAAGGGTCACATTTATTAACCCCTAATTTACCCGAATGA
>Ga0156295_1151_pt1 | contig 15238 bp, 15 predicted proteins | sample RifCSPlowO2_12_FD_107943 | JGI IMG/M metagenome (GOLD analysis project Ga0156295, IMG submission 107943) | Nitrospinae bacterium RIFCSPLOWO2_12_FULL_45_22 | reverse complement strand
TTAGGATAGGGCGCTTTCAATCAATTGATAGTTATTTCTGATCAATTGATATATCCTGTCAATATCTGAATAAAGGGGACGGTCTTCGGTCAATGGTAGGATATAGGATCGGATAAGCTGATAGAGTTTTCTGACACCAACACCCGCCTCTTCTGGATTACTGAATTCTAACCCCTGAGCCGCACAGATCAGTTCTATAGCTATTATGCGTTGGACATTCTCCAGTATCTCTCTGGCCTTCCTGGCCGCAGTTACTCCCATACAGACATAATCCTCCTTATTGGCTGAGGTAGGTATAGAGTGTATGCTGGCAGGGGTGGCCAGGAGCTTATTTTCTGAGGCCAGGGCTGCTGCCGTAACCTGAAGCATCATAAAACCGGTATTCAATCCACCTTTTTCGGTAAGGAAAGCTGGCAGATGGCTTAAGGTGGGATTGACCAGGTCTTCTATCCTCCGCTCTGATATAGTGCCCAGTTCTGTCAGGGCTATACCTAAGACATCCAATGCCAGGGCCACGGGCTGACCATGAAAATTACCCCCCGAAAGGACCAGGTCTGCCTCTGGAAAAACCAGAGGATTATCGGTTGCGGCATTGACTTCTATCTCCAATACTCGCCTAACATAGGATAAGGCATCCCGGATGGCCCCATGTACCTGGGGCATGCACCGCAAAGAGTAAGCATCTTGAATCTTGGGACAATACTTATGGGAGAGCAAGATAGCACTATCCTGGAGCATCGCCTGTAGATGGCGGGCAGTAGCTATTTGGCCGGGATGAGGCCTTACCTGTTGGATCTCGTCCCTGAATGGGGTATTAGTACCTTTGACGGCTTCCAGGGTCATGGCCCCAGCCGCATCAGCTAAGTGAATGAGTCGCTCTCCCTGGAGCAGGGTTAAGACACCCAGGGCCGTCATTACCTGGGTGCCATTGATTAGGGATAGGCCTTCTTTGGCCTGCAGTTCTATTGGCTGAAGACCTGCTTTGTCCAGGGCCTCTTTTCCAGATAACCGCTGGCCTTGATAAAAGGCCTCTCCCTGGCCAATCATAACCAGCCCTAAGTGGGCCAGTGGCGCCAGGTCACCACTTGCCCCCACTGAACCTTTCTGGGGAATAATGGGAATAACATCCCCATTAAGCATCTCTACCAGTAGCTCTGCTAACGCGGGCCTAACGCCGGAATAACCCTTTGCTAACACATTAGCCCGTAAAGCCATAATAGCCCTTACTTCTGGCTCATCAAAAAAGGGGCCTACGCCAACACTATGACTCAAGATCAGATTTTTTTGAAGGGTAACAATGTCCTGGGGATCAATACGGACATTGCTCAGGTCGCCAAAACCGGTATTGATCCCGTAAATGACTGCACCAGTCTCAATGATTTGCTCCAGGTATTGACGGGAAGCGGCCATCCTGGATAATGCCTGGGGCGCAATCTGGACTTGGGCTTGCCCCAGCGCTATTTCTTCCACTTCTTCGAAGCCCAGGGTCTCTCCATCCAGATAAACGATTTTGCGCATAAAAATCCCTCTGAACTGTTACCCCTAATTAGTTCCCACTGAAAAATCTCTGCAAAGCAAGCTTTGCCACTACATATTGTTATTGCATAACTGTTTTAATAAGGCCTGTAGTGGTCGAGCTTGCTCGACATCCCATTTTTCAGTGGGAACTAATTACTAGCGGGGCGAAGCCTGTTTTATTTCCTGTATCAGTCGTTGACAAACCAATACCGGGTCAGGGGCATCCAGGATCGGCCTTCCTACTACTATATAATCGGCCCCTGCTGCAATAGCGTCTTTAGGGGTAGCGCTCCGGTGGTGGTCATGTTTGTTGGCGCCAGCAGGCCTTACTCCTGGGCATAATATAATGAAATCTTTACCAAAGGCATCGCGTAGCGCTTTTACTTCTTGCGGTGATGCTACAACACCATCTAAGCCAGCTTTCTGTGCCATCCTGCCCAGGGATAACACCTGGGCGTCTATCCGCCGCTGGATACCTAGATCGCTCAAGTCGGCATCGGTTAGGCTGGTAAGGAGGGTTACTCCTAAGATCAGTGGTTTAGGCAGAGATTTTTCCCGGGATAATTTACCACAAGTCTCTACACAGGCCCACATCATCTCATAACCGCCAGAGATATGGACATTAAAGATAGAGACACCATGGCGGACAGCTTCCTCTGCCGCCCGGGCGACCGTCGCAGGTATATCATGATATTTAAGGTCCAGGAAGATAGGCTTCCCAGCCTTCTTGATCATGCGTAGAACCCTTGGCCCGGCCCGGGTAAAGAGTTGGCTACCTACCTTAAAACCCCCTACATAATCTTTTAACCTGGTCACTAATTCTTCGGCCCGGCGATAACTATTCACATCCAGGGCCAAAAAAATTCTATCCTGTGCTTTCATCCTCTACAGGTCCCTCTGCCTGACTTCTGCCCCGCTCCACCAGTTTCGCTACCCAGATACCTCCTTCATAAAGGAGTAAGAGAGGGATAGCCATCATTACCTGACTGATAACGTCTGGGGGGGTTAAGATAGCCGCTACAATAAATATTATCAAGATAGCATAACGCCGGTTTTGTCTTAAGGTCTTAGACCGGAGTATTCCTAATTTACTGAGAAAGAATATGGCTACTGGCAACTGGAAGACTATGCCGAAGGCCAGGATCAGTTTGGTTGAGAAAGAGAGGTAATTGCCCACCGAGATCATGGGCTGGAGCCCTTCGGTAGCAAAGCTCAAAAAAAACTGGGTGCCTATAGGCAGGATAATATAATAGGCAAAGAGGGAACCCAGGAGAAAAAATATGGACGATGATGCCACGATGGGCAGGGTAAGTCTTTTCTCTTTTTCCAGTAAGCCAGGGGCCACAAAGCGCCAGGTCTGGAATAGAATAATAGGGGTAGCCAAAAATAATCCACCAAAAAAGGCGAGCTTTAAGTTGATAAAAAAGGCCTCGGTAGGGGCTATGAATATTAATTCCCGGCCTAATGGTCGCCGGATGAACTCTACTAACCAACCAGAGAAGTAGTAACAGGTCATGAAACCAACGGCTATTGAGGCCAGGACTATCAATAGCCGGGTGCGTAATTCCTCTAGATGTTCGGTAAATGGTATCTTGTCATCCTGTTTAAGGGGTTTCATGACTGGTTTCAGCTAACTCTTTTACCGTATGGTCCTTTTTCCACTCCTTCTCTTCCTCAAGGTTCAAGGTCAGACTTTCTTTTATATCTTCAGAGGCCTTCCGGAATTCAGCAACTGCCCGGCCCATGGAGCGGGCCAGTTCTGGTAAGCGTTTAGGCCCGAAGACTATTAAAGCAATTACCAGGATTAGTATTAACTCCTGCATCCCAATGCCTAGCATATCCCGTCATTCTTTAAGAAAATAGTTTGGGTACGTTGGGGGCCGGTAGAGATCAAAGAGATATTTGCTTCTACCTCGTCAGAAAGGCGCTTTAGATAATTTTTAGCCTTTAAAGGCAAATGTTCATAGGAAGTGAGTCCCGCAGTATTTTGCCGCCAACCCTCCAATTCTTTATATACCGGCGTGAGCTTTTCTAACACCTCTGTCTCGCATGGCATATCCCGGAACATCTCCCCTTTATAGCGATAGCCGGTACAGATAAAGATTTTATCGAACTGATCCAGTACATCTAATTTAGTAATAGCCAGCTTCTTGATACCATTAACCCATACGGCATGCCGCACGACCACGGCATCAAACCAGCCACAGCGCCGGGGCCTACCGGTAGTAGCACCATATTCATTGCCTCGGTCCCGTAATTTTTGGCCTGAGTCATTCGTCAGCTCTGTGGGGAAAGGACCACTGCCCACGCGGGTAGTATAGGCCTTGGCTACTCCTATAACCTCATCAATCCTTGATGGAGCAATCCCCAGGCCAGTACAAACTCCTCCCACACTGGAACTAGATGAGGTCACAAAAGGATAAGTGCCATGATCTACATCCAGCATAGTGCCCTGAGCTCCTTCTATCAAGATACTACGTCCTTGCCCGAGGGCTTCTTTCATAAGGGCATCGGTATCGGTTATATAATCCTTTAATCTTTCACCATAGGACATATATTGGGCATATACTGTGTCAAAGGAGAGATCGGGGAGGCCATAGAAATTCTTTAAGAGGAAGTTTTTTTCTTGCAGATTTACCAGCAACTTTTCTTTAAACAAGTTACTATCTAAAAGATCGGCCAGCCGAATACCCAGACGAGCGACCTTGTCTGTATATGCTGGCCCGATACCCCGGCCGGTGGTGCCTATCATCTGATTTCCCCTCAGTTGTTCACTGCGCTGGTCAATAATCTTGTGATAAGGCATAATAAGATGGGCCTTTTTGCTGGCAAACAGATTTCCTTTTACTTTAATATTTTTATTTTCTAAAGCAGCTATCTCTTCCAGGAGGGCTTCTGGGTCTACTACCACGCCATGGCCAACAATACAAACCTTAGCGGGGCGTAATATTCCCGAAGGGATCAAATGCAGGACAAACTTGTCCTGCTCTAAGACCACGGTATGGCCAGCATTAGGCCCCCCCTGATAGCGGGCAATCACGTCGGCCTTTTCTGATAATACGTCTACTATCTTACCCTTCCCTTCGTCACCCCATTGGGCGCCTACTACTACTTGTACCGACATCTCTTACCTCTGGTTTAAATTAACCGCCTTCGGCGGGGATTTTTAGACAGGATTAACAGGATTTAACAATTTTGTAGGGGGTCACAATTAATATGCAATCCGTTTTAACTCGCTTAATCATTGAGGTATTAAGTAAATTGGTTGGTATACTTTAGCCTTTCCTGGCCTTGGCCGGGGCACCGTCAACTAAATCCAGGTTTCTAAAATAAACCGAGAAAGACATGGCCCCACCCCGCTCATTATTACTCCCTTCCATCACTGCCCAGCCGGCCTTGAAGGTCTGCCCGGGCTTGAACTGAACCGCTTCTTTCAATTGCGCTTTAACGGTCAGAGGTCGGCCCATAATCACTGTCCAGTAACCATTTTCCCATTTGGATTTAGAGAATAAGAAGCTCTTCTCACTTGCCTGGGTAGAGCCTATACCTTGGGCAGTAAGGTTGTGCGGCTTATCATCAAAATCTGCCCGCCAGTACCAGAGATTTACCGGCTCTTTTTTTGAGCCCATCTCTTCGATCTTGGCATCCCCCTTCATGGGGAACATCATGCCCAGCCCATCCACAAAGGTATTTACATCGGTAATCTCTCTATTTTCTGTATCGTCTTTCCAGCGACACCAGAAGAATATCTCCTTCCCATTATGGAGGGATTTTACCTCGATGGATTTTACCTTACCGATCTTTTCCCGTTTGATAGTCTCAACTATATATTTAGAAGTAGGGATGGTATTTATAGGGGTAGAGTCAAGGGCGATCTTTTCTGCCTTGACCCCGTCCCAGACCGGGGAACCAGGATCTAATATCTCTTCTTTGGTATGGTTAACCTTGTCGCATTTCATGGCTTAGACCTCCAATTTAAACATATCATTAAATCTTCTGGCTATAAGGATATCCAGGAGTTCTGACGAGCCGCCATTTCTCCTCTTGCCCATCTCTTCCTTCAAAGTATTTAATGCCTCTTCTACTGCCGGCCCAAAGAGCGACTTGAGATACTCGATAGGTATCCTGGGCTCGTCCAGCAGACTACCATCAGGACCATATTGAGGTGGTGATAGGGGTGGGACATAAAAGACATTAGGTTCGGTCTCAAACTCTGGGTGTAAGGGTAAAGCCACTTTCCATTTCTCGGTCAATTTATAAACCGGCCCGCTCTTATCTTCCTTATAGCTTACCCACCGGACCCGGCCGGGGCACATCCGGGCACAGGCATTGGCTACCTTCTTCTCCAGCCGGGGATAGCAGAAGATACATTTTTGACTCTTAGCCTTTTTAAAATTGAAATAGGTCTTTTTGTACGGACAGGCCTCATTACAGTAACGGTACCCCTGACAGCGCTCCTGGTCCTGGAGGACAATGCCATCCTCTGGCCTCTTATACAGAGCGTTCCTGGGGCAGGCCTCTACACAGGCAGGTTTGCTGCAGTGGTTACAGATACGCGGTAAATAGAAGTAATAGCTATTGGGATATTCCCCGGCCCCCTGATCTTCTTCCCAGTTGGGGCCCCAATCCGTAGCAGTACCTGTGGGCTTGAGATGGGTATCCAAACCTTTGCCTTGAAAAAATACCTCCTCATAATTAAATTCCCAGGCCTCCCCATAGTCGGCCTTAGTGGGAAGGGTACCTTTCTGGGGCATCTGGTCTTTATAACCGCCCCCAAGTTTTTGCCAATCCCGGGGATAGCCCCGACCAGGTACCGTCACCACATCATTCCAATACATATGGGCCATGCCTTCGTCTTCTGTCCAGAGTCTCTTGCAGCCAATAGTACAGGTATGGCACCCTATGCATTTATTGAGGTCAATGACCATTGCTAGTTGCCGCTTAGATTTCATAAGGTCCGCTTTTTTAAGCACCTCGTAAGCCATAACCTAGCCTCCCCTAAACTAAAGATTATAAACCCCCTACACCCTTAATTTTCCCCTCCCCGCCTTTACCGAGCGAACTTCCTTTCTAACGGGGTAAAGATACTAAAGATACCGAATTATGCAATCTTCATTGCAAAGCATTGTCGGGCAAGCCTTTAGGCTTGAGTTATATCACCACAGTTACCGGACTAAAGCCCCGCCCTACAAAAGCTTAGGCATATGTTTGCCTAATTCAGGATAATATAAATATCCTTCAAAGGTCAAGAAGAATTTTGTGTTTGGAGTCTCCCCGGAAAATTTCACCTTTCCTATCTTCTAAAACCATGTCCCATACGTTAATTTACCCTTCCAGGGATAAATTTTTGGGGAATGTCCAGATTAAGTTTGCTTGACAAAGGTACGATAAGTTGGTAATAAGCGAGATGAAGTTGAAAATTCTACCCATTAAATATATAATTTTTTACTATCTCCCGAGGGTTAAGTTGCGCATATTTAAAGGGGGAGGGGTAGTCTTATCATGTCTATAGCCGATCAATACCTATTAAGTGAAAGGAATAGAGCAATTTTGATGGCTCTAGTTGATAGCCATATTGCTACTGCAGAACCTGTGGGCTCTAGAACCATTTCTAAGAAGTACACCCTGGGCTTGAGCCCAGCCACTATAAGGAATACTATGGCAGACTTAGAAGAGATGGGTTTATTGACTCAACCCCACACCTCTGCAGGCCGCATGCCTACTGACCGGGCGTATCGGATTTATGTGGACAACCTGGTAAATATTCCCCCTCTGTCAAAGGCTGAAACTGATCAGATAGACCGGAGACTGAAAGAGAATCTCAACGAGCTTGAACAAATTATGGAAACTACCTCCAGGATGCTCTCTGCTATCTCCAGGCAGGCAGGGTTAGTATTCCTTCCTAAATTATCCATCAGCGTATTTAAGCATATAGAATTTATCCGTATGCGTGCTGATCAGGCTCTGGTTATATTTGTGACTGAATCTGGCCTGGTACATAACAAAATTATCGAGCTAGATGAAGATATTTCGCAGGACAAGCTAGAAAGTATATCACATTATCTGAACCATGAGTTTGCCGGTATGACCTTGCGGGAGATACGCCATAAGGTTGAAAAAATGATGCGCAAGGAAAAGGAAGAATATGATAACCTGTTAAAAAAAGCTATCCAATTAAGTAAAAGAACCTTTTCTGAACAAACGGGTTTAGAGGGAGAAATCTATCTGGGTGGGACGGTTAACATCCTCGACCAACCGGAGTTTGCCAGTAATATAGAAAAAATGAAGGCTATCTTTACCGCCTTCGAAGAAAAAAGTAACCTTATTAAACTCTTAGATAAATGTATGGAGGAAGAAGGGGTAAGGATATTAATCGGGTCAGAGAGTATGGTGGAAGAAATGCAAGATTGTAGCCTGGTTACGCATACCTATAAATATGGGAATAAGACGGTTGGCACCCTGGGGATAATCGGGCCTAAAAGGATGGAATATCCCCGCATTATTGCTATAGTTGATTATACTGCCAACGCAGTCAGCCGGTTATTAAGTAATTATTAATAAGATTTTTCGACAAGCCCTGGATAAGGTTATTGGACATGAAGGATATAAAACGGGAACTGAAAAGCATGAACTTTTCTGCCGATCAACTGGAGACGGGGTTTATGCTGCTGGATTTGGCGCAGAAGTTTGCTGCCGAGATAGAGCCTATGGCTGGCCGCTTTGACCAGGAAGGTATTCGTTGTGAGAACGGTCAGATAATCCTCCCTTCGGGTATGGATGAGATAATACAAAAGCTGGGGGAAAGTGGTATATTAGGTACTTTTATACCAGAGCAGTATGGCGGAGGGGGTATGCCATATACCTTTTATGCTGTTACCATTGAGATTATTGCCGCTGCTTGCCCGTGCATAGCTGTAGCTATGGCGGTGCATGGGACAGCTATTGACTCTATAGTAGAGTTAGGCGCCCCGGAAGCCCGCCAAAAATACCTGCCCAAATTAGCCCGGGGAGAGATGCTGGGGGCCATTGCCTTTACTGAACCTAATGCTGGCTCTGATGTAGGCAACTGCAAGATGGCCGCTGACCTCGATGGCGATCATTATTTGCTGAATGGAGTCAAGCAGTTTATTACCAATGGTGGCAAAGCCGATATCTACATTGTCCTGGCCGCTACGGACCGAGCTAAAGGCAAGAAAGGTCTAAGTGCGTTTGTGGTGGAGAGAAAAGCCCCGGGATTTGGCATCGGAAAAGTAGAAGAAAAGCTGGGAATCCATGCCTCACCTACTACTGAACTGGTATTAGAGAATTGCCTGGTACCTAAAGAGAACCTGCTGGGTATGCCGGGAAAAGGTCTCTCGTATGTCTTGCGAGGCTTGACCGGGGGCCGGATAGAGATTGCAGCCCAGGCGGTAGGTATTGCTAAAGCCGCTTATCAAAAGGCATTAAAATACTCACAGGAAAGGGTTCAGTTTGACCAACCGATATCTAATTTCCAGGCCATCCAATTCAAGCTGGCCGATATGGTCGTCGGTATTACGGCGGCCCGCAAGATGTATTTAGGGGCGGCCTATTTAAAAGATCAGGGTGAGGATTTTCTCCTGGCCTCTTCTATGGCTAAGCTCTTTGCCTCAGAGATGGCTAAACAAGTCGCAGATGAGGCATTACAGATCCATGGTGGTTATGGCTATATCCGGGAATATGGGGTAGAGCGACACTATCGGGATGCCCGGATAACTACTATCTATGAAGGGACTTCAGAGATCCAGCGGGTCATCATATCTCGCGAGATCCTGGCAAGGGATTGATTAGATTGATTAAAATATAGCCGCAGGGCCTTACCCTGCCCAGTGACTCCAACCTCGTTCTTTAACCCACTCCCTCATTAGAGTTTCATGATCATTTAGTGTCTCTTAAGAAAGTAATCCTTTTATGCTAAAATTTTTATATATGGAAGAATGTTTGTACCGTTCGGGAAAAGTCAGCACTAATTATATGGGTAGTATGAAAGCAAAGATCATTATCAGCCTATCTCTGATCCTGGCAGTAACTATATTACTGGGTTATTTATTATTCAGAGGAAAAGCCTCGACTACGCAATATAAGACTGTCCGGGTGGAGCGGGGCGCCATTACCGCTACCATTTCTGCCACCGGTACCTTGAATCCCTTGACTACGGTGCTGGTTGGTAGCCAGGTCTCTGGCCGTATCCAGTCCATATTTGTTGATTTCAACTCCCCGGTAAAGCAAGGGCAGATAGTAGCCCAAATTGACCCAGCGCCTTTTAAGGCCCAGTTCACCCAGGCCAGGGCTAATCTAAAAAATGCGGAGGCCAACCTGGAGATAGCTAAGGTGCGGGTAAAAGATACCCAGAGGACCCTGAAGAGACATCAGGCCCTTTTTGCCAGAAAAGTTATCTCGGAGGACGAGCTGGATACTGCCCTTACTAACTATGAAATGGCTGTGGCTCAGCTCAAGTCAGCCGGGGCCCAGGTAGACCAGGCTAAAGCTAATCTGGAATTGGCAGAGACCAATCTCCGGTATACTACTATCCCTTCACCGGTGGATGGCATAGTCATCGCACGGCATGTAGATGTAGGGCAGACCGTGGCTGCCAGCTTCCAGACCCCTATCCTATTCACTATTGCCCAGGATCTTACCAGGATGCAGCTTGAAGCTAATGTAGACGAGGCAGATATCGGCCAGGTAGCAGTGGGCCAGAAAGGCACTTTTTATGTAGATGCCTACCCTAACGAGACATTTCCCGGGACGGTCTCTCAGATACGGAACAATCCCAGGTCTATTCAGAATGTCGTTACCTATGATGTGATCATGGAGGTAAAAAATCCTGAATATAAGATTAAACCGGGTATGACCGCTACGGTCTCACTCATCACAGCACATAAGGAGGGTATCTTGAAGGTACCTACCAGCGCCTTCCGCTTTCAACCTGAATCGCTAGCCGAAGGGGACAAAAGCAATAGGGGAAATAGAAACCCTGGTAAAAATAATTCTCTCTGGGTCTTAAATCGTGATCGCGAGCTGGTTCAGGTGCCGGTTAGGGTGGGGATAAGTGATGGTATCTTTACCGAGATCAAAGAGGGCAGTTTGAAGGAAGGGCAAGAGGTAGTAATAGGCATATTAGATGAGGTCTCTGGTTCTGGCCAGAAGGGGCGCTCCCAGCCAGGCCGGATAAGATTCTTCTAATTTGTATATTCAATGCAAAATGCAAAATTATCAATTAGCATTTCAAAATAATAGAGGAAAAGGGCAATAGGCGATGGGCTATGAATTCTTTATTTGCTTCCCATTGCCTCTTGCCCATAGCCTCTCGCCTAGCATTGTTAATTGCTAATTTTGCAATGAAAGCAAAAACTGTTTCGGTTAAACCTGTGTAATTACCCAAATTTTAAGATGCCTAATTTAATGGAAGTGCACGGGCTGGAGAAGAGCTATACCCGGGGTACAGTACAGATTCCGGCATTGCAGGGGATATCTTTGAGTATTGCCCCGGGGGACTTTATCGCTATCTTAGGGGCTTCTGGTTCCGGCAAATCCAGCTTGTTGAATGTATTGGGATGCTTGGACCGGCCTACTAAAGGGACTTATCTATTTAAGGGTACTGATGTAGAAAGCCTAAGCAATAACCAACTGGCCCATATCCGGAACAAATATGTTGGCTTTATCTTTCAGGGCTTCAACCTCTTGCCCCGGGCTACCGCCCTGGAAAATGTTGAACTGCCTCTGCTCTACAATGCCGGTGCTATCTCAGGAAAAAGGCGACAAGAGATTAGCTTAGCTGGCCTAAAGAATGTCGGCCTAGAAGGAAGAGAGTATCATCTCCCTACCCAATTATCCGGCGGTGAGCAGCAGCGGGTAGCTATTGCCCGGGCCCTGATCAATGAGCCAGAGATTATCCTGGCAGATGAACCTACGGGTAATCTAGATTCCAAGACCAGCCTGGAGATAATGGAAATCTTCCAGCGATTGAACCGGGAAAAAGGAATCACCATCGTCCTGGTTACTCATGAGGCAGATATTGCTGCCTTTTGCCAACGCCGGGTATATTTTAGGGACGGCCAGATCATGAAAGACGAAAGGATAACCCTATGACCCTGGTGCTTAGCATCAAGACTGCTTCGAAGGCCCTGCTGGCTAACAAAACCCGCTCTTCGTTGACTATGCTAGGAGTAATCATAGGCGTAGCGGCTGTCATTGTTATGATTGCTATAGGAACCGGTGCCCAACAAACTATCTCCCAACAAATAGCCAGCATCGGCTCTAATCTGTTGATTATCATCCCCGGTAGTACTACCAGTGGTGGTTTACGTATGGGTTTTGGCTCTAAACCAACCCTCACCCTCGATGATGCCAGAGCTATAGAACAGGAGTGTGATGCTGCGCAATATGCCGCTCCTATCTTCCCCGGCACGGCTCAGGTGGTCTATGGCAATCAGAACTGGAGTACTTTAGTCAGTGGTGTCACCCCGGATTATGAAGAAGTTCGGGGCTGGAAACCAGTGAAAGGGAGATTCTTTAGCCGTTTAGAGATGGATGGGGCAGTCAAGGTCTGCCTCCTGGGCCAGACTGTGGTTAAGCAACTCTTTGGCGACTCAGAGCCTTTAGGCCAGATCATCCGCATTAATAAGGTTCCCTTCCGGGTAATTGGGGTTCTTGTATATAAGGGCCAATCCCCCCTGGGACAGGATCAGGATGATGCTATTCTCGTGCCTCTCACCACCGCCATGAAGCGATTATTCCGGGAGGAGCTACCTGGTGTAGTCCGTTATATTATGGTAAAGGCCAAGTCTATTGAGCGCATGGCAGAAGCAGAAGAACAGATAAGGACTTTATTACGGCAACGACATGGCCTTTCCCGGGAGGAGCAGGAGGATGACTTTTCTATCCGCAACCTGAGTGAAATGATGGCGGCCGCCGAACAATCGGCCAGGGTAATGTCTTTCCTTTTAGGGGCGATTGCCTCCATCTCTCTTATCGTTGGTGGGATAGGTATTATGAATATTATGTTGGTCTCAGTCACCGAAAGGACCAAAGAGATCGGTATTCGTATAGCGGTAGGGGCCAGGGAACGGGATATCCTGAGTCAATTCCTGATCGAGGCAGTAGTATTAAGCGTGAGTGGTGGCCTGTTTGGACTCTTGTTGGGTATTGGCGGAGCTTATTTAATAGGCCATTTCTTCGGGTGGCCGATACTGGTTACTGGCCCGGCTATCCTGCTGGCCTTCTTATTTGCCGCTGCCGTAGGGATATTTTTTGGCCTCTACCCGGCTCGCAGGGCCTCCAAACTCCATCCCATCGAAGCCCTGAGGTACGAATAAGCATATCCTCTCCTTAGGTCATCACTTATTCAAGTAACATCCTTCTACCGCTTTGGCATGCCGATTACGGCTAATTGCCTCCAATATCATCACCACCGCCCTCTGGACTATCTTGTCCTCAAAGCAGGGTTTGCTTATCGGCCTCTTCTTACCATCTTCCTTGCCGTCGGCTTTCACTCTCTCCACTCCGAGAGGCTATCCTAATGACCACAACTATACATATTTCGGGGCTCAATTCAGAGCCTGCACCCTTAATCCATCCGGCTTCGGACTCCCGTTACCGGGCTTACCCGCAGACTTCCCTACTGACCTGTTGGCTAAACTTTAGTCAGGTGGGACTTGGGCCGTGTCGGCCCTCACCCACTGGGTAACATTATCGAATTTCATGGGCTACCGCCCGATCCCTTCGACCTGGATTTTGCTTGGCACGAGGAGTGATTGGCTATGCATCATCACTTTAGTCTTTTTTAGATTTTAACCTTAACTTGTGAGATTTTCGAGGTCTGGGAGCAGGGATACCATATAACATCCCTTCTGCGCTAATATCCTCATCGATATCTGGCCAATGTACGCCCTGACCATCTCCGATAATCTCGTAATTAGCACGCTGCTCAGGTGTTGCCTCTGACAATCTCCATGACCAAGCAAGAGGAACACTAATTATCCGGCCATCAATAAGATAGGCAGTAATTGTGTCCTCGGTAACACTTATATCCTTAATTCTTACTTCCTGAAGTTTTACCGCAGTGCTCATGCCATGCCTCCACTATTTTGTTTCTATTATTATAAATGATTTCCCGTATAGTATTTAGCTCCTTTGACGTAAAGCCGTGATTTTTGCTCAACACAACAGGTTCCAACCAAAACTTACAAACTGTTCCTTCCCGCTGAGCATGTACATGCATTGGCTCATTACAGTCAAAGCTATAAAAGAAAAAACGATATGGCCCTGGAATATTTTTAACAGTCGGCATTCAATCAATTATCAGAGAATTATCGTTTTCTATCAAATTGAGTTGGGAGTTAAGTAAAAATTGAATAATGGTTTTGACCCGACCCCCCAGCCCGAAAGCTGATGTTACAGGTAATAATTCCAGGGATCAGAGAAACCCCGATACCGCTGAACTCAATTCCGCAACAAAGCCTATAAATTCGAGCTAGGGTTGAGCCCATAGCTCTCGAAACACGATACAACAGATGAGAAATTTGGGAACTTTTAAATCTCATAATGCTCCCTCCTTTCTCGGCCTAAGGTATCGGGTTCGACTCGGGGGTCGAGTCAAAACCATTTTTTCTCCGAACGATCAGGGGTGAGCGGCGCGCGATTAGCGCATCCGCTCCACCCCTTTGTTAGGACGTTTCTCCTTTTTCTTCTTGACCCGATAGTTAGCTTCAGGCTCATGCACTGCGGGAAATCTGTCCATCCATGACAAATCCCTACCAATGACTAATTCCTTCAGTGTCGTGTGATGAGTATTCGTCATAGGAATCAGGCACATTTGAAATCCATGCCTGCGTGCCATTTCCTTCACTTCTTCTGCATGATCATACGTCATGAGGAAATCACCCTTTAGTGACTCGCACACCGTAAACAAGCCCTCATGGTCGAGATCATAGTGTTTGTATAGACGCTTGCCAGCCTTCTTTCCGCCAGCAGTGTATGGAGGATCTATGAAGTAGACCACTTCTTCAGTAGCAGAAAATTCCATCATTACTTTCAATCCATCGTCGCATCGGAAATCAATTCTGTTCACAACATGATTTAGGTTTACAAGCCTTTTGGCGAGAGTCCCGGGGTACCAGCGAGAACGAATTCCTTTCCCACTCTCTCCATATTTGATAAATCGTGAGCCTTCGGCGAGTATTCCTCCATGCAAAGTCCTATTCTTCAGAATCGTCTGAAACGCTTTCTCTCTCTTAGTGTTCGGGTTTTTCTTGATCTCCTGTAAGACGGCTTCCTTACTTAGGTTGAAAGTAAGGATTCGATTGGCCAACCATTCGGCATCCCCATTGACAACGGATTCCCAGACAGTAGCAATTTCGTCATCTAATTCGACCATGACTGCCTTTTCAACCAGATTCTCAAAGAGAGCCGTAAGGCTGATTATCCCCCCTCCCACGAAGGGTTCGACCAGGATACGTGGCTTTGGATTCATACGCGCCATCCACTGTCTAAATGTTGGCACAAACCATGTCTTCCCACCAGGATATCGGAAGGGACTTCGCTGGGGGACAGATGCTACATTCACCGGCTTCGGTATTTCTATTTCCTCAGATAATTCTGCAAATAACGATATTTGTCTATGTGTAGACATGTCAAAATGGCCTTTCGATTGTTTGGTTCGTTGGGGGAGTTTCAAGTTGCTCGTCGAGTTTTTCTTGAA
>Ga0156295_1038_pt1 | contig 15340 bp, 9 predicted proteins | sample RifCSPlowO2_12_FD_107943 | JGI IMG/M metagenome (GOLD analysis project Ga0156295, IMG submission 107943) | Nitrospinae bacterium RIFCSPLOWO2_12_FULL_45_22 | reverse complement strand
TTTTATTGACACTGGTTGTTTTCTTATATTAGACTAATTCTTTATTAGCGATGAGAAAATATTCCAGGCACGTATTTACCCGGGGCCTGGATAGCACGAAGAGAATTCTTGTCTAACATCTTTTATTAACCATGAGGAGAGCGGGGGTGCTATTTATTAAGAGCCTATTTCTGCTGATACTAAATATCCTTTTGTTTCCTGATGCCGGATATAGCTGGGGGCCAGGGGTACATATCTTGCATGGGACCCATGTCCTCAATGGGCTGAACCTGCTGGCCCCCTGGTTGGCAAAGCTACTGGCCGAGTATTCCTGGGATTATTTATATGGTTGCATCAGCGCGGATATATTTATAGGTAAAGGACAGAAGCGCCGGGACGACCACTGCCACAACTGGTCTGTGGGACAGAATATGCTAAGCAAGGCAAAAAAAAGTAGTCACCAGGCCTTTACCTTTGGCTATCTATCCCATTTGGCCGCCGACATAATAGCCCATAATTTCTATGTCCCTAACCAGTTGTATCTTACCCCTTCCACCAGGCGATTAGGACATCTGTATTGGGAAGTGAGGTCCGATGAATACATTGCAGAGAAGTATTGGGTCCTGGCTCGAGAAGTGCTAGAGCGATACAATAATGATAATGACCATTTATTGCAGGCAATAATACCGGATAAATTAATTCCCTTCCGGACAAAAAAAGAGATATATCTGAGGGTGGTAAGGCTTCATGAACTGGGTAGATGGCAAAGATCTGTAACCCATATTTATCAAAACGCTTCCGGAGGGCTATCCCCTCAGTATATTAAATATCTCTTAGATTTATCTATTGTCCTGATCATAAACCTCCTCAATAACCAAGAAATGGCCCTCTGCTTAAAATACGATCCGGTGGGAAGGGATAACCTGGCAGCCGCCAAGAGACTAAGGCGTTTAGCCAGGAAAAATGGCAGCAAGAGACTCACAGAAAACATCTTTACCATACCCCCAGAGATACATGAACTCATACCAGATTAGCGCTGAGGCCAAGAGCAAGGGGAAGAAAGATAAGACCCTCGAAGGTACTCTAGAAAAATTAATCTTTTTTAATGAAGGGAATAATTATACTGTGGCCAAGCTGCGGCTCCTGGGTGGTAAAGGGACCATAGTGATTACTGGCAACTTGATCCCTCATAATCCAGGTGATACCCTCAGGGTAACCGGCGAATGGGTACAACATAAGACTTATGGAGAACAGTTCCAGGTAGAAACCTGTCTACCCCTTATCCCTGCTACTATCCAGGGTATTGAGCGATACCTTGGGTCAGGTACAATAAAAGGGATCGGCCCGGTTATGGCTAAACGGCTGGTAGAGAAGTTTAGTACTGAAACGCTAAATATTATTGAGAAGGATAGCCAGAGGCTGAAGGATGTGGAGGGGATAGGAGAATATCGCGCAAGACAGATAACAGAATCCTGGCAAACCCAAAAGGATATCCGTGAGGTAATGATCTTCCTGCAGAGCTACGAGATTAGCGCAGGGTATTCGGCCAAGATCTATAAACATTATGGTAAGGAGGCGATAAATGTCCTGAAGGAAAACCCCTATTGCCTGGCTACCGATATCTTTGGCATTGGCTTTAAGACAGCAGATAAGATTGCCCAGAGCCTTGGCTTTACCCCACAATCCCCTCAGAGGCTCCAGGCCGGAATAGTTTATACCTTAAAAGAAATGACCGACGAAGGACATCTCTACTACCCTGCTCATAGTTTAATAAATATCGGGGCAGAAAAATTGGGGGTAGATGAGGAATTAGTACGAGGGGTACTGGAAGGTTTAACCCAGACCAAGAAGGTAGTTATTGGGGATCTGGGCTCGGGGCTCGGGGATCAGGGAACCAAGAACCAAGAAGCCCAATCCCTGAGCCCTGACCCCCAAGCCCCGGTATATTTACCCGAAAACTATTGGGCCGAGAAGATGGTAGCAAGGCGGATAAAGGCCCTGACAGAATCCGTTATGCAGCTCCAAAAGATTGAGCCAGAAAGGGCCTTGGGCTGGATAGGAGAGAAACTGAAGATAAAGCTGGCCGAGCAACAGAAAGAAGCTGTTCGCGCTGCCTTAGAACATAAGGTAATGGTTATTACCGGTGGTCCTGGCACGGGTAAGACTACCCTGATTAATGCCCTTATTGAAATTTATAGCCGCCTAAAAGCCCAAATACTCCTGGCTGCCCCCACCGGTAGGGCCGCTAAACGCATGTCAGAAGCTACCGGTTATCCAGCCATGACTATCCATCGCCTGTTAGAATATAGCTACCAGAAAGGTGGATTTCAGCGACACGAGCAAAACCCTTTAGAAACCGATCTCCTGGTAGTAGATGAAGCCTCTATGATTGATATTTTCCTGATGCAGCATTTGATGAAGGCTATACCACCCCGGACGAATCTTATCCTGGTTGGGGATGTTAATCAGCTCCCATCGGTAGGGCCAGGGAATGTATTAAAAGATATAATAGCTTCCGGCAGGGTAAAGACTGTTTATCTCACAGAGATCTTTCGCCAGGCACAAGAGAGTACCATTGTCGTCAATGCCCATAAAATAAATAACGGCATCTTTCCCTATCTCCCTTCTATAGAAGGGGACAGGAGAAAAGATTTTTATTTTGTACAAGAAGAGGAGCCCGAAAAACTCCTGGCTAAAATAAAATGGTTATATACTTACTGGATACCAAGACATTATAATTTCCATCCTATCCATGATATCCAGGTTTTAACCCCTATGCACAAAGGGCTAATAGGTGTTATAAACCTTAATCTTGAGCTCCAAGAGACCTTGAACTCGCACGGTAGAGAATTTAAAATAGGCGCTAAGACGCTCCGGGTGCAAGACAAAGTCATGCAGATAAAGAACAACTACGATAAGGAGGTATATAATGGTGATATAGGTCGTATCATAAAAATTCAGCCAGAAGACCAGATGATAACAGTACAGTATGATCATGGTTTAGTAGATTACGACTATAATGAATTAGATGAGATCGAGTTGGCTTATGCTATATCGGTGCATAAATCTCAAGGGAGCGAGTATCCTGCCGTTATTATCATCCTTTCTACCCAGCACTACCTCCTGCTCCAGCGTAACCTCCTTTACACTGCGCTAACTCGGGCAAAGGAACTAGCGGTATTAGTTGGGGATAAGAGGGCGGCGGCTATTGCCGTGAAAAACGATAAGGTAAAAAACCGCTATACTGCCCTCTCCCACTATTTGCAATAATTAAGCAGTAACCGTTTAGCCACCAGGACACTAAGACACTAAGGAGCCGCCTTCAACGCCAAAAGAAAATGAAATTGTTATGTTCCTAATTGGCCATTTTCTAATTTCAAATTTCTAGCTTGGTGTCTTCGTGCCTTAGTGGCAGAGAATAGCAGAAGATGCCCCCAACAATCTTGAAGCAGATACTATACCTCAATCGCCAGTACCAAAAATTAAAAGCTAAATATGCCCAATTGGCAGGGAAATTTAAGGAAAAGACCAAGGCCCTGCAAGAATCGGAGAGGCGATACCGGGGAATAGTAGAAAACTCGGTCTTAGGAATTTTCCGCTCTAACGTTAATGGTGAGATAGTTTCTGTCAATAGGGCCCTGGCCAGGATACTAAAATGTCAGGTATCCGATTTAGTTGGCCGCTCGGCCCTGGAGCTCTGGGCAAATTCCCGGGAGAGGGATAAGCTTATCCATATGCTAAGAAAAAAGGGTCGAGTAAGGGACTTTGAGACCACTTTGAAGGCCAAGATAGGGGATATGGTTCCCATAAGTATTTCTGCCAGGGCGATAAGAGATCATACTGGCGAAATAATAGAGATGGAGGGGATAGTCGCAGATATAACCAGGAGAAAGAGACTGGAAGAAGAGATAAAAAGGTATTCCAAGAAGCTGGAGGAGGAGGTCAGAGAGAGGACCGGGGAGCTAAGGAATGCCTATGAAGAGCTAAAGGAATTTGATCGCTTGAAAACGGTCTTTCTGTCCAATGTGTCCCATGAGCTCCGGACACCCCTGGTGACGATCAGGGGATATCTAGAGATGATCTTAAAAGAACAACTAGGCAAGATAACCGAGACCCAGAAAAACTACCTTGGTATCTCTTTAAAGAATTGTATCCGCCTTGCCTATTTTATTGATGAATTGCTGGATTTTACTAAATACGAAACCGGCCGGGCAAGGTTTGACCTGAGGCCCTTTCCCTTAGAGTCCGTTATCCGGGATTGTATTGAATCCATCAGGCCACAGTTAATCCAGAAAGAGATTAGTATAGAATATAAGTGCCCACCCACTATACCACTGGTAATGGGGGACCAAAACAAGGTTACTCAAGTCTTTAGTAATCTACTCTCTAACGCAGAAAAGTTTAATAGACACCAGGGGAAAATAATGATAGAAGTATTGCCAGAGCAAGGGGGTTATCTATGGATCAAGGTAAAGGATACCGGTATTGGTATCCCTGAAGAACACCGCTCCAGGGTCTTTGATCAGTTCTATCAGGTAGATAGTTCAATTACCCGCCACTATGGTGGTACGGGGATAGGTCTCGCTATTGTTAAGAACATTATTGAAGGTCACGGGGGCACCGTATCCGTAGATAGCCAACTCAATAGCGGCACTACCTTTACCCTTAGTCTGCCCGTTGCTCGGGATGAGTCACTGCTAATGGAGAAAAAAATTCCTCTGGATATCAAGGCAAGTCCAGCAGCTAATTCCAACAAGATCCTTTTTATTGATGATGATAGAGAGCTCCAGGAATTTGTTAAGCTATTTCTGGGAGCGGGCGGTTGGAATGTCCTGACGGCCAGTGATGGGGATGATGGCTGGCAGATTATCCAGCAGGAAAAACCGAATATAGTCTTCCTGGATATATCTATGCCTAAGGTCAGTGGTATTGAATTATGTCAAAGGATCAAAAATGATCCAGAGGCTAAAAAGCTGCGGGTATATATGCTAACTGCCCGGACAGCCGAAGGGGACCGGATTGCCGCACTCCAGGCTGGGGCTGATGGTTTTATAAAGAAACCCTTCGATAGCGACGTATTGATCCAGATCATTCAAGGAATCGCACCCAGAGAAGAGCATTAGGACACTGGGTTAATGGGTTATTGGGGTTATTTAGGTCATTGAGTAGCCTAATCACTTAATAACCCAATAACCTAATATGAGGAGTTGTTATGAGAGAACGTATTTTAATTGTTGAAGATAATCAGGAACTCCAGGAGATGTTTCAGGTACGGTTAAAGATGGAGGGGTTCAATCTTTCCTTTGCTAACAATGGTCAGGAATGCCTGGAAGCCCTGAAGCAAACCCTGCCGGACCTCATTTTGTTAGACCTGTTTATGCCGGTCATGGATGGCTATCAGGTATTAGAAACCCTGAATGCCCATCCTGAATGGGATGAAATACCTGTGATAGTATTCTCTATAGAAGGCGATTTTGGCCAGATCGAAAGGGCGGTAAATCTTGGTGCGGTCGAATTTCTTCCCAAAGGCAAGATAGAGCTGGACAAAGTAGTGAATAAGATAAAAGTTGTGCTGGAAGAGGAAAAGCTCCCTCTTGCACAGGACATTATCCTGGAGTTATTGATAGAGAGAGGAATTATTCAGAGGAGCGAATTTAAAAAGAAATTCAGAGAGAAACGAACGGAGGTATTGCTTAAACGGTTGAGAGAACGAAGGTTTTAGGAAGGAGAGGATAAATATGGGTATGAATCATGAAAAGGGCATAGAGAATGTAGATAAAATGGCTACTGTCCTGGAAAAGATGTATCATCATCGCCAGGCTAAGCCCACAGTAAAGAGTGAGGAGCTTTATTATAAATATATGTCTGACTACTACCGCAAAATTGTTACCGCTAAAGCCGAAGGCAAATTCATCGCGGGGCATACGGTCTTCTCGCCCATAGAGATATTCTTTGCTATGGACATCGTCCCCATGCATCTAGAATCTACCTCTGGTACGCTGGCTATTCTTACGAACCGTTATGCCGAGTTTTTGGATGGTGCCAGGGCCTTTGGCCTGACACCAGAATGCTGCTCTGCCCACCGGATTCTGGCAGCCAGTTTCTTCTTAAAAGAGCTCCCGCCACCCGACTTTATTGTCTGGACCTCACAGGCCTGTGATAACACGACAAAGTCCGGTGATGCCCTCCTGGACCTTTACCAGATCCCGGGTTTTTTTCTGGACCGGCCTTATCGCTTTGTCCCCCACCAGGTAGATTACTATGTGAAACAGATGAAGAATCTTATTGCCTTCCTGGAGGACAAGACTGGCAACAAGATGGATTATGACCGCCTCAGGGCCATAGTCAATAATTCCTTACGAGTAATGAATATCTATCATGAGGTCTATGAGTTAAGGAAGGCTATACCGGCCCCTATGCGTAACCGCAGTTTCATGAACCAGATGATTATTGAATGGGCTTATTGCGGTACTGACGAGGGGGTGGAATGGTTTGAGACAGTAAAAGGGGAGATTGAAGAGAATGTGAAGAGAAAGAAGGGGGCAGTGGCAGAAGAGCGCTACCGGCTCCTTTCCCTCTTCCTACCGCCTATGTATGAGAATAAGCTTTTAGACTGGATGGAGCGGGAATATGGCGCGGCTATTGTTATGGACCCTATGAGTTCCTGGCCCCACCAGGTACATCTGGACACCGATGATCCGGTAGAAGGCGTAGCCCGGTTAGCTTTTTATCGGACAGCATCTAACTTGTTGCATGGGCCGGGCGACGTATTTATCAAGGATGCACTTAGGAATGCTAAGGAGTTTAACGTAGATGCCGCGTTATTTTTTGCCCATATCGGCTGCCGGCAGGCCTGTGCCATGATCCGGAGTATGAAAGATGCCTTGCAAAACCAGACCGGTATGCCGTTTGGGGTTATAGATATTGATCTGATGGACCCGTCTTTCGCCTCTACCGACCAGTTAAAGGAGAAACTAGAAGAGTTCTTTGAACGATTAGAAGAAAAGAGTTAAAACCCTTAGGCGATGAACCACAAAGCCACAAAGCGCACTAAGAGATGTCTCAAAGACGTGTCGGGTGTCTGGTAAAGAACCCAACGCTATCTTCCAAACAATTATAGGAAAGGGGGAAATTATGCAGATAGAGTCCATTATAAAACCCGATTTGGCTGTCCAGTACCGTCAGCAAGGCTTCTGGTCAGATAAGACCCTCGGGCAGCACTTTGATGGAATTGTTAAAAGATATTCCCATAAAAAGGCTATTATCTATAAAGACCAGGAGCTAACTTATAGGCAACTGGAAGAACGGGTTAATAGAGTCGCTGCGTGCTTAATAGGGGCTGGCCTGCAGAAGGGGGATGTCCTTTCGGTCCAATTGCCTAACTGGCCCGAGTATATCTATTTCTTTTATGCTTGCATAAAAACTGGTATTGCCTTCAATCCTATCCATGTCCCTTATCGCAAGCGGGAGGTAGAGTTCATCTTGCGCTTCTCTGATTCTAAAGCCATGGTCATCCCGGATCAACTCAGTGGGTTTGATTTTCCGGCTATGATCCAGGAGATCTGGCCCCGGCTCCCGAAATTAAAGCAAGTATGGGTAGTAGGAGACAAAGTGCCCACGGGCATGTCTCCTGCCACAGAGTTACTGAATATAAATAAGAGTAGCCCAGAATTAGAAACAACCCTGGCTCCTCAAAACCCTGATGCCGATGCCCCGTTCCTCTTGATGTATACCTCCGGGACCGAGGCAGACCCAAAGGGAGTAGTCCACAGCCACAATACTATTGGCAGCCTGGGAGAGTCAATCACAAAAGGACTAGGGATTTCTTCTAAAGAGGTAGTCTATACCCCTAGCCCCTTTTCTCATGCCATGGGTATCTTGCTGGGGCCATGGGCTGCTATCTATTGGGGTGCACAGATAGTTATCCAGGAAGCCTTTGTCCCGGAAGAGACACTAAAGCTTATCCAGGAGCATAAAATAACCTTCTTTGCTGGCACCCCCTCCCACATCGTGGCACTGCTCCAGGTGCCTAACTTTTCCCAATACCAGCTCTCTTCCCTCCACACCTTCTTTACCGGTGGGGCCAGTTGCCCAGTAGAAGTAGTCAGAGAAGCTACTAGACGGTTTGGTTGCCAGGTCTGTTGCCTATATGGTATGACCGAAGGGGTAGTTACCTATACCCGGTTAGATGATTCGCCAGAGGTAGCCAGTGAGACTGTAGGTCGCCCTGGCCCCGGTTTTGAGATTAATATCTTTGATGAGGCTGGCAAAGAAGTACCAGCCGGTATTGCCGGCGAGATAGTTGCCCGGGGAGCGTCTCTATTCCTCGGCTACTACAGAAACCCTCAGGCTACCCAGGAGACCCGCAGCCCTGATGGCTGGTTCTTAACTGGGGACCTGGGTTACATTGACCAGGACGGAAATCTGAGGATTGTGGGTCGGAAGAAGGACATGATCATACGGGGTGGGAAAAATATCTACCCGATAGAGGTAGAAGAGCTCATCTATGCCCATCCTAAGATAGTGGAGGCAGCCCTGGTAGGCATGCCTGACCATCGGCTAGGGGAACGTAGCTGCCTCTTTGTAGTACTGAAGCCAGGCGAAAAGCTAACCTTAGAAGAGGTAGTTGAGTATTTAACCGAGAAAGGGATCGCTAAATATAAGCTACCCGAAAGGTTAGAAGTCCGGCAAGAATTGCCTATGACCCCCAGCAAGAAGATCTGGAAGCGCTTCCTGCGGGATGAAATAGCTAAGATATTGGAAAAAGAGCCCCCTCCCGCCTGACCCCAAAAAAACAACTCTTCAGGCTCATTAACTTTAGCCTTGGGTTTAGCTAGTGCCCATCCATAAATGAAATCGTGGCACTAATTAGTTTCCAATCCAGAAATGAGGAATTTTCCGCAAGGTCAAGGAAATCAAGGGATTATGCGGAGTCGTACTTTAGTACGTCGCACAAATAATCCCGCAGATTGACGCAGAGATTGTGGAAAATGGCCATTTATGGATGGAAACTAGCTTATTCTGTAAGGGTGGCCTGGTGTAGCGCCACTCCTACCGGGTAAGGGAATTTACCTAAGGGGTAGTCGGTGGCCCTCCAGGTCCTATCAACCTCGATTTCTATCCTTAATATTTCTGATTCGAGCTTTGGGAGGGACAATCTTATTTCTTTCCAACGGCGTCTCAGGAGCGAGAACCTCCCGGTCTCTATTCCATTAACCCTGACAACCCCTCTTACTCTCCCCCGGAAGACCCTGGCACAGCGCCCCAGGTAACCATGAAGCTCCAGATATAGATACGGTTTTCCACTGTTACGCAGGGAAAAAGTAGCCCTCTTGCCCGTCCATCTATACCCCTTCTCACCATCCCTAGCAGCCGGGTACCAGCCCTCACCTAATTGGCCTATACCGGGCTTCTCCATATTTAATTGGTCGGCAAGCCTGCTTACTGTAGCCGTATGATCCTGGGCGGTAAGCAGAAGACTGGTTTGGTCAGCCGGGTTCTCAGGAGTCATGGCATTTAGCGGTGTCCCACGACATCGCTGACAAAGAGGTTCTATTAAAACACCTTTATTCATGGCCCGGCGAATCCGTTCAATCTTTGCCCCAAACCAGATATCTTCTAAAGACTCCTGGGCTGCATTGCCAATATTGATCCGGCCATCAAAATCGAGGCAGCAGCAGGTACAATCACCATTCCAGAGGATACCTAACTGCTTATACGGGGCATCTACCGGGCAGTAGCCCTTTTCAGCGCCTATAATTTCTATACCTGGCTCCAGGAGATAGTTGGCAAAGGTAGTAGTGCCCTTAAACACTAAGTTGACCCCTTCAAGGATTTCAAGGTATTCTTCCCCGCCCCGCAGGTCCAGCAAGTGCTCTAAATCATGGGAAGAGGAATTTTTAGGGACAATATGAAACTCCCGGGCTAATTGGTGGGCAAAATCGAGCCAGGAGAGGGCTACTTCTTTAGTCTGTCGGTTATCATCTATGACCCTTATCCCTTTAGGCCGGGTAAATTTGGTATTAAGAAAATGAACCTCTATCCTGGGATAAAGGGCTCCCCGCTCAACCTTTCTCTTTATCACCTTCCGGATTGTTTCCAGATAAGCCTCGTATGGTATAGGGGCATCCCGTAAGCTAAATAATTCCCTGCTAGGGGTCTGGAGGCTTAATACTAAAAACCGTAGCTCCAGCTCTATCAACCGGTCTATTGCCTGTTCGGTTAACAGGCCTCCATTAGTAAATAAAATCAGCTCTATGCCTTTGGTCTTAGCATATTCAATCACCTCAAAAAGGTAGGGATACAAGAGGGGTTCCCCCATCAAGTGTAGGGCAACCGGGTAGCGGAGCTCTACTACCTGGCGTAAGTGGGGCCGTTTGTATCGCATCTGGGCAATATCATCCATAATCTTTTTTGCCAATGCGAAATCCATAAACCCCTTCTCTCTGGTCATGATACTTTCCGGACAGAAGGAGCAGCGAAAATTACATACATTGGTAAGTTCTACAAAAAACATCTCTACATTGGACAGGTCTTTTGCCCAGGGTCTTTGTTGTAGCCTTTTCAGGTCCTTCTTCTGGGGAATCTCTAGCAGGAGTTCATGCAGCTCAACCACCTGGCCCCTCTTCCATACTACCAGTTTTAGCTCTTGTTGAGGCTGGAAATAATAGGCCTCATTTACCCAGTACCGCTCGCTGACCAGCAACTGCTCCCCTATCTCCAACAGGACCGATTTTTGGGTTAAGCTACTAAAATCTATCTGGATAGTAGCCGGGCAAAAGACGGGCTTAATGTCGAAGTCCCAAAAGCCTAAATGGGTCTCTGGGTGCTTCCCCTGGAGTCCATAGATATCCACACAAAAACTAGCGCCAGCTAACTCCCTGAAGTCTAATTCAATATCTAGCCTGGCCCTGAAGCCTGTTAATAAGATTCTCTTTGTCTCAGCGACTATTATTGCCATAAATTAAATTTGTTACCACAAAGACACAAAGGACACAAAGAATTTAATTGACAATCCTTCGAATAATATCCGAAGCTTCTCTTCGTGCTCTTTGTGGTTTATCTTAAAATGGAATTTCCTATACGCTTAAATTAATCCTTAGGTGCTATTAAAGGCAAAGGCTTTAGGGTGATCCGGTCGGCCCACAGGTCGCCTTGCGCTAGAAAATGTACCCGAAACTCCAGGTCAGAGGTTTCATCCGATACCTCGAAGATTAAAGGAAATTTTTGGTAGTCCTGGCTGGCCAAGAAATCTTTGCTTACCAGGGCCTTTTTCACCAGGATATTTCGCCCCACATTAGCGGCTACATCAATGATAGCCACTTTTTTATCTGGTTGACCCGGGTGGATAGGTTGGCAGCGTAGCCAGAACTCTACTTCATAGATACCGTTCGGTAGGCTCTCATAAGGGCCATAAACCATTATCCCCCGCTTATCCCGGTTGACTTGGGCATAACGGGCCTTACCATTCCAGGCCCTGGCATCGGCTATCTGGAGCCCGGTAATGGACAAGAGCTCTTCGCCCTCATATCCCAGCCGAGTGATCTTACGTTTCTTCAGGGGTATTATCTCTACCCGATCAATCCAGAGCTCACTATTGCCGGCAAAATGAATAAAGAATTCAAAGTCTGCTAGCCCGGGGAAGGCCCGAAAATTCAACGGTATAGCCGAGTAATGGTCGGTATGGGCCAGTTGCACTCCAGTAAGCTCCTTTTTGATCAGGATAGACTTTCCCAGGTTAGCAGTAATTTCCAGGGTAGCTACTGGCAAGTCCGGTGGGGTCTGAGGTAGGGTCCGTAAAAAGAAGCGGGCTTCATACTTATCTTTAGGCAGTTCTTTATAAGGACCGAAGTGCAGGCGCAAGTCCTTACCCAAGAAAGGGGCCAGGTATCTGGCCTTCTTACCACTGGCCTTGTCATCCGGTACCACCTGGCCCGGCTGATCTTTTAAGTCCTCGGCCTCATAAATAATCCTGGATATCTCTGGCTTCTTGCCATAGACCATGCCGGCCAGAGGCCAGATAATAGCCAGGACAATTATACTGAGCCCGGCATATCTTATAACAAAGCCCCGCTTTTTTCCGGCTGTATCATGGTAATAGAACCGGTAATAAAAAAGGTTAATAAAGATAATTAACAGGCCCCAGAAGATAACCCAGCGGAAGGTCTCGGCAGTAATAATAGTAAAACAGGGAAAATAATCCTCTAAGCCAAACTTCTTCAACAATTCCCCTTTGCCAAAAAAATCTATAAATGGACCGCCCATCTGTGGGGTATGGTGATAGATCAGGTAGGGGTATTTTATCAGGAGCTGTCCATTAATGATCCCGATAAACACCAGTAAAAGAAAGACCTTCCTAAAGGATAGTGCCTTCAGGGTGCTAAAGGCATAGGCCAACAGTATGAGCAGGACAGGCATCAGGGGGAGGAGGAAGCGGCCGGCGGGTGACCAGCCCCCATACCATTGCCGATAGGCAGAATTGGGTAAATATAAGGATAAAAATATAAGGCCGAGCCAAAAAAGCTCACGCTTTCTGGTCTTGAGCATGAGGGCTATGCCTATAGGCAAGAAGATATACACGGGCGAATAGATAAATAAGCCGAATTGCTGGTCCAGCAATTGGCCAGGGAATCCCACCAGTATGCTGCTGAAGGCCTGGGCCGATCTCTCATAGAAGGGATTACCATAAAGGTAATAATAGAACAGGGTCAGCAGGGATAAGCTGAGGACTATAGGGAAGAAGAAAGGGAGCAGTGGCTTTCTGTACCGGTAATTCAGGTACAGGAAAAGGGCTGAGAAGATAATAGTTAGAACCAGGTATTTGAAGTGGAGCCAGGGGTAGAAGGCAACCAGGAGACCGAGCCAGGGCCGTTTATAAGACCGTCCCTCAGGCTGGTGATATATCTTCCTCAAGGCATAGGCGGTTATAATGCCCGCCACCAAATCGGGATACACATGAAAGGCAATGAGGAGTAATGGCAACGAAAAGGATATTATTACCCAGGCGAGCAAGGCCGTTATCTGCTCACGAAATATCTGATAGATAAGGAGGTAGATGCTTATACCATAGAGGGCCGCCATGATATTCATAGCAAACAGGGCACCCAGCCTACCGTTAAGATAATAGAACGGGGCAATTAATAATGGCAGGCCTATACTATGCGCAGAATAGCCATACCTGGAGCCATAATGGGGCGGAAAGAGATGGACAAATTCTTTCTCCTGATAATTATTCATCAGATTAACATCGCCATCGTATAAGAGGCTATGGGCAATAATCAGGTAGTGCGGCTCATCACCACCACCTATTTGCTTATGGATCCTCTTAGTAGTGACAGTATAGAATATAAGGGTTATTATAAATAGAAGGAGCAATAGCCGCCGATTAGGCCCTTGCAGGATGCCAAATTTTTGAGGAAATTCTGTAATTAGATTGTCTCCCATATTAGTATTTTCTGCGATCACCGCGATGAACGCTTGCGGAGCATATTAGCATACGGCCTTTTGGCCGTCAATCTTAGCTAACCTGGGAACCCTTGGGTTATCTCAATTTGACTAAAAGGGCTGGATGGTTTATTTTGTGAAAAGGTAAAGGATAAATCAAGGTATAGCTTATGAGTAAGGTAATAGAGATACATAATCTAGTTAAGTGCTACAAAAAGTTCCGGGCAGTAGATGATATTTCCCTTGAGGTAGAAGAAGGTGAGATATTTGGCTTTCTGGGACCTAATGGTGCAGGGAAGACTACTACTATTCAAGTCCTTTGTACCCTGCTAAAACCTACTGCTGGGTCGGCTTATATTAATGGTTATGATTGCTTTACCCAGCCAGCCCTGGTACGCTCCTGTATAGGATTGGTATTTCAAGAGCTCATCCTGGATGATGAGCTTACGGCGGAGGAAAATCTCCGATTTCATTGTTATCTTTATGGACTACGCCGGAAAACAATACCGGCACGGATACAGAAAGTCCTTAAGTTGGTGGATCTGGAAGATAGGCAGCATGATATAGTAAGGAGATTCTCCTGGGGTATGAAACGCAGGTTAGAACTAGCCCGAGGTTTGCTCCATTACCCTAAAGTCCTCTTTCTGGATGAGCCTACAACCGGTCTGGACCCCCAGACCCGGTATCATATCTGGGAATTTATCGCTGGTCTCAAGAAAACAGAACCCATCACTATCTTCCTGACTACCCATTATATGGAAGAAGCGGAGATATGTGACCGGATAGGGATCATAGATAGAGGACAGATCATAGCCCTGGATACACCAGCGGAGTTAAAGAAATTGCTACCGGGCGATATTATCGAAGCGAAGACCCGGGATAACCAGCAAGTCTGGCAGTTCTTAAGCAACAAAGCCGTCCTAGACCTAACCCAGGATAATAACACCTTATTATTTAAAGTAAGAGATGCTGAGGAATTTCTACCCCATTTTATTAGGGAATCACCAGCCGAGATACTTTCCATAAGCATCAAAAAGCCCACCCTCAATGATGTCTTCCTTCATCTAACCGGCAAAGAGATCAGGGCAGAAGAAGGGAATATTAAAGAGACCTGGAAAAAATGGCGTCAGGCAGCCCGCCGATAAGGCATTGGGTTTTAAACCTAATTGCTGTATATATTATTACCCTGCGAGAACTGAAGCGTTTCCTGCGGCAGAAGAGCCGTATTATTGGCTCGTTAGCCCGACCCCTGTTTTGGCTCTTAGTAGTAGGGAGTGGCCTGAGTCAGATCATTCGGACTCAGGGTGGGGTGTCTTATATGCAATTTATCTTGCCCGGTATCCTGGGCTTAACCATCCTGTTCAGTTCCATGTTTTCTTCCCTATCTATTATCTGGGATAGAGAATTTGGCTTTCTAAAGGAAATATTGGTGGCCCCAATCAGCCGTTTAGCGATTGTCCTGGGCAAAGTAATAGGTGGTACCATCATCTCGACTATCCAGGGGGTACTCATTATGGCCCTTATACCCTTCTTACGTATTCCTTTAGAATTGTCTCAGGTAATAGCACTTTTATTATTAGCGGTAATTATATCCTTTTCCCTCTCTTCCTTTGGGGTACTGATAGCCTCCCTTATGCGCTCCCTAGAGAGCTTCAACCTGATAATCAACTTTCTTATTATGCCCATGTTTTTTGTCAGTGGGGCCTTATATCCCATAAAGCTTCTACCTCCTCCTATCCATATCATGGCTAGCTTTAACCCACTCTCTTATGGGATAGACGCCTTTAAGAATGTCTTGCTCAGAGAGGCTGGAAACTCCCCCCTGGCGCCTGAGTTCCCCTTCTATCAAGACATACTATTCATCCTGGTCTTTTCGGGTATTATGCTGGTAGTGGCTACCCTGGTCTTTTCCTGGAAA